>Ga0224555_1000593_pt1 | contig 55635 bp, 55 predicted proteins | sample 714S23034metaG_FD_180687 | JGI IMG/M metagenome (GOLD analysis project Ga0224555, IMG submission 180687) | Peat soil microbial communities from Stordalen Mire, Sweden - 717 S2 30-34 | ecosystem: Environmental > Terrestrial > Soil > Wetlands > Peat | place: Sweden: Norrbotten County, Stordalen... | reverse complement strand
AACAACTGCCAAAACGATATACACGATCAGGATCTGTTTCTTGGAATTAATATTTATCTTATTTAACATAGTGACTTACCGCCGATGCTTGTACCACATGTTAAGTTAGAGTTTAGTAATTTTTTGATCATTGCCGAGTGCCCCCTCCGATAGGAACCGGAGGCTCCCTATAATAATGAGATCCATATTTTAAAAGTGTAGCGTATAACCTGAAGGTAATCTACGACTGAAATTTGCTGGACGAATTATACCGCGAAGCAGAGGATAATGCTACCTCCAATGAGTTACGACGCATTCCCCCCTTGGCTGGAACCGGGAGATTCCAAGTCGCGGGATTGAAATGTTGTATGAATTAGAAAAATAATAAACAACATCTCAGGAAGAAGTGCTTGCTAAATAATTCGACCAGTAATCTGGTTCTACTTAGCTTCGCATGTGGGATATCCCTATTTGCTTCGCACAAGGGATAATTCCACTTGCGCTTCGAATTTCGCTACGCTCATTCTTAGCAAGTGTCATTAGTTTGACTTACAAATTTCAACGTGTGACCTTTAGGTTATACGCTACGCTTTTGAAATTTGAGTCTCATTAAAGCTTGGGTCTCATTAATCTCCTGAACAATATTATGAACCGTATTGTTCTTTAATCCAACTCTGGTAAGCGCCGGTTTTGATATTTTCTACCCATTTTTTCTGGTTTAAATACCACTCAACAGTCTTGCTCAGACCGGATTTAAAGGATTCCCGAGGAGACCAACCCAGCTCTGCATTTAGTTTGGCAAAATCAATCGCGTAACGGCGGTCATGGCCGGGACGATCCTGAACGAAGGTAATCAACTTGCGCCGCGGTTTTCCATCCGTCGCGGGCTTGATCTCATCGAGAATATCGCAAATCATTTGCACGATTAAAATATTTTCTATTTCCGCGTTGCCGCCAACATTGTATGTTTCGCCGGTTCTGCCGGAATTCATGATTGACCAGATGGCTTCGCAATGATCTTCGACATAAAGCCAATCGCGAACATTTTTCCCGTCTCCATAAACCGGCAGCGGCTTTCCCTCAAGAGCGTTAAGAACAATCAACGGAATGAGTTTTTCCGGAAACTGGTAAGGACCATAATTATTGGAACAGTTGGAGATTGTGGCGGGCAGGCTGAAAGTTTTATGATAAGCGCGCACCAAATGATCGGAAGCCGCCTTTGATGCCGAGTAAGGGCTATTGGGACGATAGGGCGTATCTTCGCGGAAAAGGCCTTCGGCTCCGAGACTGCCGTAAACCTCGTCGGTGCTTACATGATGAAAGAGTTTGAATTTATCTCCGCGGGCTTTAGCTACCTCCAGAAGATTAAAGGTTCCGACAATGTTGGTTTGGATAAAACTCCCCGGATCTTTTATGGAACGATCAACATGCGATTCGGCAGCAAAGTGGCAGACGGCATCAACATCATATTTCGAAAACACCTTTTCCAATTTTGCGGCATCACAAATATCCACCTTTTGAAAAATATATCTGGACGCAAAATCAGAAGCAATGTCAGTTAGATTTTCCGGATTGCCCGCGTAAGTTAATTTATCCACATTAATGATCCTGCCGGAGAAATCACCTTTCTCCATTAAATAGCGGATAAAATTACTGCCGATAAATCCGCAGCCGCCCGTTACCAGCAAATTCTTGAATTCAACCCTGCTTCTATTTTTTGTTGTCATCTTTAACCGCTCCTTTTTTAAAATCTATTTCAGGAAGCCTTGAATAATTCTGTTGACTGCTTGATCGTAAGTAAGTCCGAGGCTCATAAGTTTGGTCAGTTGATCGTTGGCGATTTTACCGATCGAGGCTTCATGCGTGAGTTCGGCATCGGGATGGAGAGCCTTGAGCGCGGGCATGGTTTCATTTGTGCCGTTATCCATAATAATGGCATCGCATTCGATATGACCGAAGCATTTGGCCCTCGCTTCCATGTTGGCGTGAAAGATTTGTTTGGAATTGCCTTTCATTACCGAACGCGAAATCATATTAGCTCTGCTTCCGGAACCTTGCAGGATTATGTTGTTGGTAGATTCCGCTCTTTGCTCTCCTTCGGTCAAAACTCTTTCCGTAATCAATAAAAGGCTGCCGGGACCGAGAGTCGCTTCGTTTAAGCGGTCGGCTTCATCAACACCGCTGATTTGGGTCAATTCCATTTCCGCCGTTGCCCCCTCATCCAGGAATACTTTCGTTGTCGGATTAAGAGTGCGGCGGCCGCTGCCTTCCCCCATGGCAAAATGCTTTTCCACATAGTTGACCTTTGCTTTTTTTCCAACTTGAAAATCATGGATGCCGGCATGGCCTTCGGACTCAGACGTACCGCAGTGGATACCACAGCCGGCAACTATCGTCACTTCTGCGCCTTCACCGATAATAAACGAGTTGTATACGACATCAAAAAGACCAGCCTGACTCAAAATAACAGGTATATGGACAGATTCGTTTTTCGTGCCCGGTTTAATGGTCACAATAATTCCAGTTCCGTCGGCATTGGTTTCAATATCAATATTGGCCGATATTTGCCGGTCAAGGAGTTTCCCGTTTTTTCTGATATTGTAGGCTCCCTTGGGCAAACCTTCCAAATCGGCAACTGTTTTCAATAATTTTTTATCTAAGGCATCCAACATCTTTATCCCTCTCGCAGTTATTATGATAAGTGCAAATGCTCAAATCAGTTAATAGTGGCAATGCGCTTTTCAAATCTCCGGAATAAACAATCCGTCCCTTATCGATAATGATGATTACATCCGCTACATCCAAAAAAGCCCTGTTATGGCTGACAACAATCGTTGTCGTTTTCGGGGTGAGTTCTTTTTTCAAAAGGCTGACCATCGGACCTATTGTCCATAAATCGATACCCGTGTCCGGCTCATCGTAAATGGCCAGTTTCGGATTGGCGGCAATCGTCGTAGCCAGTTCTATTTTTTTAATTTCTCCGCCGGAAAGTCTTGCATCAACTTCCTTATCAAGGAAAGATAGCGGACAGATACCCACTCTGGTTACCATTTCCAAAAATTTTTTCTCATCATTATTTCCAGTGGCAATAGCTAGTAAATCACGAAAAGTAATTCCCTTGAAACGCGCGGGTTGTTGAAAACTATAGGCGATACCTAATTTGGCACGTTCAGTAATTGAAAGACTGGAAATATCCTTGCCCTCGAAAATAATAGAACCACTGGATATCGGATTAATTCCCATAATCAGTTTAGCCAGAGTAGTTTTTCCGCTGCCGTTCGGACCGGTAATAACGTAAAATTTTCCTTTTTCGAAAGTGAAATCTATGCCGTCAATGATATTGCGTTTGGCACCAATGTCGACATCATCATCCTGTATGGTAAAATATAACTTTTTTAATTCCAGCATGAGCTCAATCCGCCCTTATCTTAAAATATGTAGAAAAATATTAGGTAATGATCTGCCCCTAAAAAATGGACACCTCTGCGCGCCACGTTGACATAATTTTGTCCAAAAAGCAACGGTGAAAGAAATGTAAGTCCAGCGGAAACAATAGTAAGTGGAGCCAGAGGCTCCCTACAATAATGAGACCAGTTGAAAACGAACGAAGTAAAGTTTGAAGCGTTTGTCGAATTATCCCACGAAGCAGAGGATAACGCGACCTCCCGCGGGTTAAACCGCATTCCTCCCCAGGCTTCAGCCGGGTGATTCCAAACCGCTGGATTGAAAGACAGCGAAATCAGTTCGCTAAGAGAATGGAATGGCGCATTTATACAAATGGCAGGCACACCTAATACCGTTTCTAAGGTAAAAATGATATCGAGCCGACAACCACGGCACGTGTTACCTTCAGGTTATGCTCCGGGCTTCGCTGCCAGCAACGATAGCGCATTAATTTAGAATTAGTATCACGGGTATGAACCCCAAAGCAAGCTTTGGGAAAAGTTTCCGCAGCAAACTGCGGCGTATTATATCCCTGCTTATACGGGATAATTCGGCTAACAAACTTCTATTCACTTCACTCTTGAAGTTTGAGTCTCATTACCCTCCGCTTCGCGGGATTGTTCAACTTACCAATTCCGACGTGTGACCTCATGTGACCTTTAGGTTATTAAGTTATACGCTTCGCTTTCGCAATTGGAGTTTCACAAATAAAATAATGGCGGTAGCTGTCAGAAAACAGTTACCGCCATGATTTTTGAGACGCAGCGTAAATAATTAATTACGTCTCTTTTAACCTTAACCTTTTAAAACTTAAACAACTAAAATTTTTTTATTTCTTTTTTGCTACTTTTTTCTTTGGAGCTGCTTTTTTCTTTACAACTTTTTTTGCTACTTTTTTCTTTGGAGCTGCTTTTTTCTTTACAACTTTCTTTACAACTTTTTTCTTTGCTGTTGCCATTAGGTGAAGCCTCCTTTGTCAAAATTGTTTGATTAAAAATACTTCAAATACCGTCTTATGTTTTAATTTTACTTTATTTTTATCACCACGTCAACAAAAACTATAAAAAAATATCAAATATTTTTAATTTATTTTTTCACAGCATACGGCTCTTCATTTTATAAAAAGAATAATCAGATGACCGGAAATAAAACGCCGGACATTTTTTATATTTCCCAGACAAATGATAAAATCCTGATCTGTAGCGGGTTTCCCGACTATCATAAAAATTAATGCTACGCATAATTCGGATAAACTTATTTTGAATTTCACGAATAAAATAAAGGAAATAGAAAATTGGAAAATTAAAATTATTTTTTCAAACTGATTTTTTTGAACTTGGCGAAAAATTAATTAGATTTTTTTATTTAGAGATAAGTTTTTCCACCAATATAGTGTTTAACAAAGTACGCTGTCGACAGGGAATCGATGCGAATTTTTTTACCCCGTGATGAAGCATGGATGAATTGACCATTCCCTATATAAACTCCCACATGCGAAACACCATTTTTCCATCTCACCGAAAAAAATACCAAATCACCCCTCTGTAAATCACTGATGCTATCCACCGAACTGCCGACTTCAAATTGCCTTGCTGAGTTACGAGGTAAATTCAGACCATTTAATTGATACACAGTCATTGTCAATCCGCTGCAATCAAATCCGTTATCGGAAGAAGCACCGCCCCATAGATAAGGGACTCCGATAAAATCCTGAGCGGATTTAACCAAAGCTTCCCGCAGGTAATTTGTACCATATTTCTTTTGCTTGGCGACTGAGTAATCTTCCGGTTGGACAATGTAGAATTCTTCGATGATCTTTGCCCCTTTCAAGCTTTGAGCTCTTTGTCTGGCTTTTTCCTTTGTTGTGAAATTACCGAAACGAACTTTAAATAGTTTGTCGGATGCCAGGAAATATGTGGCGTCCAGACCATGATTATTTTTTAGTCTTTCCGTTAAACGCACCGCGTTTTCCACCTTTTTGAATGCTCCTGCTTGAATTGTATATCCCATCAACTCCAGTGCCGGTTTTTTCGCAACTGACGGAGATACCGATTCTAGTGCCGGCTTTTGCCGGGCAGGCGGCGGCACCGCCGACAAACGCGAAGTCCGGTGAGAATGAGAGCATGACAATATGAGCAGAGGAATAAAAAACAAAATAATATTCAACCTATAATTTTTCATTGTTTCATCTTCCAGTTCGCTTGGACGTATTTATTTGCTTCTTCCTGTGTTGTAATTCTTCCTTCTAATTGTTCATCTTCTAAAGATTGCAGGATTTCCCCGATAATTTTTCCCGGAGTAAATCCAAGAGCAATCAAATCATCGCCGGTGAGTAAGCGGGGCGGATGCAAATCGTCCAACGCTAAATGCTGAAGCTGATCGTGGCAAAATTCATAATTGTCCAACATGCCGTGGCTGGCAAGACAATCAAGGCGATGCAACTCCAAGTGCAAATTAAAATCCGGCATCCGCAAAAATCGTTTGAGCCGTCCCGGACGCATTTTTTGGACATTCATAAATACCATGTGATAATGGATAAGGCTAAGCACCGTTTCCCTCTGAGCGCGGGAAAATTTCAGACGCTGCATTATATCATCGGCTATTTCTTCTCCCCGTTGAACATGCCCGTAAAAATGCACGCCGTTTTCATCTTCGTTGCGCGTGACAGCTTTGCCAACATCATGTAAAAGAGTTCCCCACGCTAGACATAAATTTGCATTGGTCTCTCCATCTTCAGGCAATAGCTCCAGCATCATCAAGGTATGCTGCCAGACATCACCTTCAGGATGAAAACGCGGCGGTTGTTCCACCCCTTTCAATTTATCTAACTCGGGTAAAATTTCCCTCAAGATGCCCGTGTTGATCATTAATTCGAAGCCACGACGGGAACCGCCGCGCGTGAGAATTTTACCCAGTTCTTCCTGCACGCGTTCAGCGCTGATTTGCTTTATCTTCGCCGCGTTTCTTTCTATCGCATTTTGCGTGGCCGGATCTACATTAAAACCCAAATTAGCGGCAAAACGAACAGCCCTCAGCATGCGCAAGAAATCTTCATTAAAGCGACTTTCGGGATCGCCGATAGTGCGGATTATTTTTTTCTCAATATCAGCGCGGCCATCTACATAATCGACTATTTCATTCGTTTCCGGATCCATTAAAAGTCCGTTGACCGTGAAATCGCGCCGGAATACATCCTCCTTGGCTGAAGAAAAATGAACATGGGAGGGATGCCTTCCATCTTCATAAATATCATCACTCCGAAATGTAGCCACCTCGTAAGGATGGTGCTCCACAATAACGGCAACAACGCCGAACTTAGCGCCAATGGCCACGGTGTGATCAAATATCGCTGTTACTTGATCGGTGCGCGCCGAAGTTACAATATCGTAATCACCGGGAACATCACTAAGAATAAAGTCACGGACACAACCGCCGACAAAATACGCTTCATAACCTGACTGTTTCAGTTGGCGTACGATTTCTTCCGCATTCCGGCGATTGTCGTTTCCCATTTTATTTCTTGTCCATTCAAAAGTATTAAATGATTCTGGATTCCCTTGTCTCATTTCATTCGCAATGGAATGACAGAGGAAGTTTACTCGATAGTTGTCATTACCCAGCTCGACTGGATAATCCAGTCCTTATTTTCCCCGCTTTGCTTAAAGAGGGGCTATGGGAGATTTTTGTCATGTCGAACCGAAGGGAGACATCTTGTTTTTTAAGAAAAGATTTCTCGTATCTGCGTTCCTAGAAATGACAAATGTTTTAAAATCCCTCTATATCTCCCTTTAGAAAAGGGAGACTTAATTCTAAACTTCTTTAATTGTTCCCTTGCTACTTGCCCCCGGCAGCCGCCGGACCTCGCTTGACCTTTTATCTATAATTATCTTTTACCTAATTTAATGGCACAGAATTCACCGCACATGGTGCAGCCTTCATCCTGCGCGCTTTTGCTTTTTTCCAAAAATGTAACCGTTTTTTCCGGATCGATGGATAAATCCACCTGTCCCTGCCAATCAAAAGTCTTCCGGCACTGTGACATTTTCCGGTCTCTCTCTCGTGCGCCACGTACATTTTTGGCGATATCGGCAATATGCGCGGCGATGCGCGCGGCAATAACCCCTTCACGGACATCAGCTAAAGACGGCAAACGCAAATGTTCCGCGGGCGTTACATAACAAAGGAAATCCGCTCCGGCAGCGCCGGCAATCGCCCCGCCGATAGCTGAAGTAATGTGATCATAGCCCGGCGCTATATCCGTGGGCAACGGTCCCAACACATAAAACGGAGCGCCCTGACAGAGTTTCTTTTGCAGCTTAATGTTGGCCTCAATCTCGGTTATGGGAACATGGCCGGGACCTTCAATCATCACCTGCACTCCGGCAACGCGCGCCCGCTGGGCCAGCTGACCCAGGATGATCAGTTCCTGCAATTGTCCCTGATCTGTTGCATCTTCTATGGCTCCGGGTCGAAGTCCGTCGCCAAGGCTCAAAACCATATCGTAGCGATGGGCTATTTCCAGAAGCCGGTCGTATTCTTCATAAAGTGGATTTTCTCGCTTATTGCAATACATCCAATTGGCAGTCATGGCGCCGCCGCGGCTGACAATTCCCAAAATTCTTCCCTGCTCTTCCACCGCCGCAACACTCAGTCTGGTCACGCCGCAATGAACAGTAATGAAATCCACTCCGTCTTTGCCATTTTCTTCGATCACTGAAAATATATCTTCCGCGGTCATTTCCGATATAGCTTTCTTCTCCTGCAAAATCTTTACCGCCGCCTGATAAATCGGCACCGTGCCGATGGCTACTGTTGCCATCCCCATGACCGCTTTGCGGATTTGCGCCAAATCTCCACCAGTCGAAAGATCCATCACAGCGTCAGCGCCCACTTCCGTGGCGATTTTTAATTTTTCCAACTCCAGTGTCAAATCATTATTGTCTTTCGATGTGCCGATATTGGCATTCACTTTAGTGCGCAAACCCTTACCAATCGCCAGAGGTTTGATGGCCGTATGATTTACATTGCGGCAAATCACTATGACCCCATCTACCATTCCCTGCCGGATGTATTCCGGCTCCACGCCCTCGGCTGCGGCGGCAATTTTCATCTCTTTTGTAATCAAGCCTTTTCGGGCTTTTTCTAATTGTGTCATTTCTTCCTCCAAAATATTAAAGCAACTTTTTCAACTTACAAATTTTTTACCGTGTTTATTTTAGTTATACCAAGTTGCATTCAAAGGATAACGCGACGGCAGTGAAACTCGAATTACAGTTATGCAGTTAAACTGTAATTCGTTAGTTGAACTGTCCCTTGCCAATGGGGCAACGAGGAGGCTCCGCAGGCGTATTATTGATACGTCGAGGAAGCCGACAACGAAGCCAACAAAGTTAGCCAAAGAATGCGACTTGGTATTAAAACATTTTTCCAAAGACGTTGACTGATCCATATCCTTTCCCAATACTCCAAGCATTTTCAATAGCGGCAGTAACCATAATTTTGGCCTGCCAAACGGTATCAACAATTTTTTCTCCTTTAGCAATGCCCGCCGCCAGCGCTGACGCATACGTACAGCCGGTACCGTGAGTATTTTTCGTATCAATCCATGGAGAAAAAAACTCATAATAATGATCACCGTCAAAAAGAATATCCACGGCACCCGATCGCTTACTTCCCGGCAGGTGCCCTCCCTTAATCAGCACATTTTTTGCGCCCAGCCTATGAATTATAACCGCCGCTTTTTTCATCGCGGCAGTTGATCTAATCTTCATTTGCGCCAATGTTTCCGCCTCGGGAATATTCGGCGTCAGAACAAAAGCCAACGGCAGCAACTTTTTGATAAGTACATCCCTTGACTCATCCTGCATTAAAGAATGGCCGCCCTTTGCGATCATCACCGGGTCAACTATTAATTTCTTCATACGATATTCTTTGACCTTCTTTACAACAGATTTGACAGCCCCTACGGTTAAAAGCATCCCTGTTTTAACCGCATCAGCGCCAATATCGCTCAGCACTGAATCCAATTGCGCCAAAATAAATTTTTGCGGAACAGGATGTATAACCTGAACGCCTTGAGTGTTTTGCGCGGTCACTGCCGTAATCACGCTCAGTCCATAGCAGCCGCAGGCGCTGACAGTTTTCAAATCCGCCTGGATTCCGGCGCCGCCGCTGGAATCGGAACCACCTATACATAATACTTTAACCGGCCCCATAAATCAAAGCGCCTCCGGAAAATTATCTTTTTGCCAATATTTAATGACGAGCAGTTTTCCCTGCCGGATATTAATGCCGGCACGAGCGTCATTAATAACATTGCTGATGCCCCGGGACTCACCCATTACTAATATTTCTTCTTTAAGATGATAAAGAAAGCCCGTAAGATTTATTCCCGTAACTTCAGGACTGAGCGCCAGAAGAGAAACTGTTTTTCCTGTTTCGTTTATAAAAGTAGCCTCTTTATCCAGCACAAAAGCTTCGCCATATTCGTCAATCAGATATGTTTTGATTCCCTTTTCCTGTCCCTTGCAAAGCAAAAACACATTGGCCATGGTGTGATCAATTCTGCCGCCCAAAGCGCCCCAGATAAATATTGCCTCCGGTTTCATACTCAGCGCGTAATCGAGCGCCAGTTCTGTATCGGTATAGTCTTTGTTTTTGGGATATTTTATAATTTTTATTCCCGAAGTTGAGTAACTTGCCAGCAAAGTAAAATCAATCGAATCCATATCGCCGATAATTACATCTGGCTTAATTCCTGAATATTGAACATGACGCGCACCGCCGTCGCAGCAAATAATCAGACAATTTTCCATTTTGGCAATTTTTTCCTGAAAGAAAGACTGATCGCCCAAGCGCCCGCCGCTGACTATATTTATTATTTGTGACATGTTCACTTCTCTAAAATTAAATTATATTTTCAATTCTTGAAAAATCGGAGCATTAAGAGCGAATCGAGGATTTTTTCGGACGCCCTGCCCCGCGAATTTCTCTTGGACATAACCGAAAAAATACTCTGAGCTCGAATAATCCGATTTTTCAACGCTTGCACATAAATCCCGCTACGCTTCGCTTCGGGGATAGTTCTACTTACCAATTCCGCTTCGTTTCGCTTGCGCAATTGGAGTCTCACTAACGACAAAAGCCATACCCCTTTTACCTTCATAGGATATGGCTCTGATAATAGTTTTTGTGCCGCCACTCCCTACGCCGGCATTATCCGTGTCAGGTTCAAAGGGTATAATCTCAGCCATCAAGCACCCCTATTGTAAAATTTATTACATTAACCCCCAAAAAGCAATGTGTTTAATTTGCCTGCTTTAGCCTATTCCTCTCCTGTATAAATACACCCTGACTCTGTACTTTCCTGGACAACAATTTTACTCAATTGCGGCAGCGCTAAACGAAGATGTTTCCAGATCCATTTAGCGATATTTTCCGAGGTTGGATTATCCAGCCCATCAATGTCATTTAAATATTTATGGTCCAGTTGATCTACGATAGGTTGGCAGACGGCGGCAATATCGGCAAAATCCATTACCCAGCCTGAGTGCGGATCAACTGAGCCCTGAATATGGATTTCGACACTGAAGGAATGTCCATGCAACTGGGAGCACTTGTGTCCCTGCCGGACATTGGGCAGGCGATGAGCCGCATCAAATTTAAATACTTTAAATATTTCCATTTAAGTCCCCTATTTTACACTTAAAATTTTATGCGTCTGTAAGCTCAACCGCCATTGCGGATGGGACAGAACATATTCCAATGCCAGACGCATATTCACTTCACGATCTGGGGCATCCATCGGCTGCAGGAAAAAATGCTGAAAGTCCAACATTGCATATTTTTCCGGTTGGGCCCCCAATTGCGGAAACACCAATTTCAACTCCTGCCCCGAACTCAACAATAACTTTGCGTCGGCTTTGGGGCTGACGCAGATCCAATCGATCCCCGGCGGAGGCAAGAGCGTGCCGTTAGTTTCGACGGCTACTTTCCAGCCCTTATCGTGCAAAGCCGATATCAAATCTATATCCAGCTGCAATAATGGCTCCCCGCCCGTGCAGACAACCAATGGCTTGGCTGATTTTATATTTTCCTTCGGCCATAATTTTTCAATTCTTCCGACCAACTCCGCCGGTGTTGAGAATTGGCCGCCTTCCGGTTCATCATAGCCGACAAAATCAGTATCGCAGAATTTACAAACGGCTTTTTCACGATCGATCTCTTTTCCCGACCATAAATTACAGCCGGCAAAACGGCAAAAAACCGCCGGCCGGCCGGAATAAAAGCCCTCCCCTTGAATCGAATAAAATAACTCTTTGATAAAATAGCTCAAAGCTAAAACTCTATCCTTTATATCTTACAGGATCTTTAACGCCAGCATCCCTGAACCCTTTCAGACGTAAAAGGCAGGAATCACATTCGCCGCAGGCTTCACCTGAAGCAGACGGATCATAGCAACTATGCGTCAGACTATAATCCACTCCCAGTTCAATACCCTTTTGGATAATTTGTGATTTACTCATCTGGATGAGCGGAATGTGAATTTTTAATTTCTGCCCGCCTTCCACACCGGCTTTCGTTGCCAGATTGGCCATCTTTTCGTAAGCGGCAATATACTCCGGACGACAGTCGGGATAACCGCTGTAGTCCAAGGCATTCACTCCAATAAAAATATCGTTCGCTCCTACCACTTCCGCCCAGGCCAAAGCGTAAGAAAGAAATATGGTATTGCGTGCCGGAACGTAAGTTACCGGAATATCTTTTCCCATTTGTTTTGTGCTTCTACTTTTGGGAACAGCAATATCCGCGGTTAACGCAGAACCGCCGATCAGACGCAAATCAATATCAATTATCAGATGCTTGACAACACTGCTGCTTCGGGCAATTCGCATGGCCGCTTCCAGTTCTACAACATGCCGCTGGCCATAGCGAAAGCTCAACGCGTAAATATCAAATCCCATATTTTGAGCAATAGCCAGCGTCGTAGCGGAATCAACCCCGCCGCTCAAGAGAACAACGGCTTTTAAGTTACTTTTCATCATATTAACACTTAATATATACTGGAGAACATCCAGCTATTTGCTGCAGGAAGCTTTATACCAAGTTGCTTTCAAAAATTAAAATATGAATTTTTGAAAGCTTACTTGGTATTATGCCCCGTAAATCAACCTCTAAATATCAGATAGCTAATTGGTATTAATACCAAAAAGGTTCATTGTATTGCAAGCGGTTACTTGGGCCACTTCTTCCCATGGAACTTTTTTGATTTCCGCCACTTTTTTTGCCGTATGGATGATAAAAGAAGGCTCGTTTCTTTTGCCGCGGTACGGTACGGGTGCAAGATAAGGCGCGTCCGTCTCCAACAATAAAGAAGAAAGGGGCACGCGCCCGGCGACATCTTGAATTGTTTTGGCCTTATCAAATGTCACTACGCCGGGGATGGAGATGTAAAATCCAAGGTCTATGCATTGTTTAGCCATAGCATAATCGCCGGAAAAGCAGTGAAATACCCCCCGGCGCACATTGGAAGCCTTAACCATTTTCAGCGTTAGCTCATGAGCTTCGCGATCATGAATAATCACCGGCAGACTAAGCTCCTGCGCTAATTTCAACTGCATGCCAAATACTTCTATTTGTTTTTCCTGAGATGAAATATTGCGGAAAAAATCCAATCCTATTTCGCCATAGGCAACAATTTTTTGACTCTGCGCGAGTTCTTTAACAGAATCGAATGTTTTTTTATCCGCTTTTGCTGCATCATGCGGATGGATACCGATTGTCGCGTAAATATTGTGATACTTTTGGGCAAGGGCAACAGCTTTGCGGCTTAGCGCTAAATTTGTTCCCACAGTTACAATAAAATCAACTCCCGCCTCTCTGGCCCGTTTGATTACTTCCTCACGGTCGGAATCGAACTCTTTCATTTCCAGATGGGCGTGGGAATCAATAATCATAAGAAACTATTTTTCGTTTTCAGTCAGACTAACTTCCTCGGCATTTTCCGCAACATCAGGAAGTGTTTTAAGAAAGCTTTGTAAATCTTTTTCGGAAATCTCACCGTGTGAGACCTTGCGCGAAAGAATGCGTTTATCTAGGGCAAGTAATTCTTCATTAACTTTTTTGGACATGTTTATCCCTTCTCCTTACATGAATTGAACGAGCCGACTATTATTACATTTTTGCAATTTAATCAAGTATGAACAAAAACCAAGCGGGAGACATCATACCAAATAGCTATCAGACATTAATAAGTCTACTGACTTGGCATAATACCAAGTAAGCTTTTAATAATTCATATTTGAATGTTTGAAAGTAACTTGGTATTATTTTTTTAGGCGCGGATCGAGCGAGTCTCTTATTCCCTCTCCCAGGAGATTGTAACCCACAACCGTAATCAATATAGCCAGCCCCGGGTAAAGGGAAAGCCACCAGGCAATATCAATATAAGAGTAACCGGCAGTCAAAATATTACCCCAACTGGGCGTGGGAGGCTGCACACCAATGCCTAAAAAACTCAGGGCCGATTCGGTAAGTATAGCCCCGGCAATACCCAATGTCGCCGCGACTAAAATCGAAGCCATAGCGTTGGGGAGAATATGTAAAAAAATAATCCGCAAATCGCCGGCTCCTATTGCTCTTGCGGCCTGAACAAAATCCCTTTCCCGCAATGAAATGAAATCAGCCCGAACCAACCTTGTTACGCCCATCCAACCGGTCAAACCGATAATGATCATAATATTCCAGATGGAAGGCTGCAGAAAAGCTATTACAGCGAGAATCAGAAAAAAGGTGGGAAAACAAAGCATAATATCTACAAACCGCATTATTACCGAGTCAACCCAACCTCCATAATAGCCCGCCAAAGCCCCAAGAATCGTCCCGATAATTATGGCTACACCGGTAGCCACAAAACCAACTTTCAACGAAATTCTTGCGCCCCAGATCATCCGGGAAAGCACATCACGGCCTAGTGGATCTGTTCCAAATAAATGGTTCATCGAAGGCGATGCCAGCACATTGGTCAAATCTATTTGCCCGGGGTCAAAAGGAGCTAACCAGGGCGCCAGAAGCGAAATAAGTAACAGCAGTAGAACAAGTCCACTGCCGGTGAGCACTAATTTATTTTTATAAAATGTTTCCCAGAAATTCATTTTTCCAAAACCGTCAAGAAATTCTTATGCGAGGGTCCGCCAGCGCATACGCCACATCGGCAATCAAATTACCTAAAAGAGTTAAAATCGCGCCAATGAGCAAAATGCCCATGACCGTCGGATAATCTCTCGCCATAACTACCATATAAAAAAGCTGCCCCATTCCCGGAATAGCGAAAATTGTTTCAAAGATGACACTCCCGCCGATAAGACCGGGAATGGAAAGCCCTAAAATGGTTATAGCCGGTAAAAGCGCATTGCGAAGCGCATGTTTATAAATGACATCCCTTTCACTCATTCCCTTGGCGCGGGCAGTCATAATGTAATCCTGCCTGATAACTTCCAGCATGTTCGCGCGCATATAACGGGAAAGGCCTGCCAATCCTCCAAAAGATGAAATGAACAAGGGTAAAATCAAATGCTTGGTTAAATCAACGAATTGCGCCCAAGGGGTAAGGTATTCATAATTTAAAGAACGTAAACCGGAGATGGGCAGCCATCCCAACTGGATGCCGAAAAATATCATCAACAATAAAGCCAGCCAGAAAGTAGGAATCGCAAAACCAATAAAGACAAATACTCCGGCGATTTTATCGAAGAGCGAATTCTGATGGACAGCGGAAAGTACTCCCAAAGGTATGGCAATAGCAATGATAATTAAAAGAGATAAAAATTCTATCATAATGGTAATGGGCAGCCGTTCCATAATTTTGGCGGTAACAGGCCGATGGTCAGACGAAAACGAAATGCCCAAATTTCCATGACTGATCTTTTTCAGCCAGGACCAATATTGCACATGAATCGGCTTATCCAGTTCATACAAAGTTTGAAGGCGTTCTTTCATCTGCGCAGAAGCTTTCGGATTCATCTGGGTCTGCAAATCAGTGGGGGAACCGGGAGCCAGGTGCATAACGAAAAAACAAATGATCGTAATTCCCAGCAAAAGCGGAATCATAAATAATATTCTTTTTCCGATGTATTTAAGCATAACTCATCTTATCTTAGAAATCTAAAAGGTTCATACTTTTAATATTATAAAGTGACTCCCAAAGGTCATCTTGATCGTGAGCCTCCAATGTCATCGAGGGCTTCGCTCCGATTGCCCGGAGAGTTTGAAAAAGCTCAGCAAAAGGAAACGCGCCGCAGCCTACCGGAAGGTGCTCATCCGTCTTTCCGCGGTTATCATGCAAATGCAGGTGTCCTAAATACTTTCCCAGTTCCTGCAGCCAAATATTCAGCGGTGTATAAGAAAACACGTTAAAATGTCCCGTATCAAAACAAAAGCAAATACTATCCGAAGACAGGGCATCTAAAAGACGGCGCAAAATACGCGGCTCTTTTTCATAGACATTTTCCAGGGCAATAATTGTTTTGGCGTCTTTGGCCAGCGCAATCAACTCCGTCCAGGTTTTAACGCTGCTCTCCAGCCACAAATCATCACAATCCACATAATACCGATCATCAAAAGCTGGATGGCATACGATCTTTAAGGGATGAAAATAAGGGGCTAAATCGAGTACTTCCTTAATCCGGTCAAGGCTTACCTGCCGTATTTTATCATCCAGCGCTCCCGGACGTAAATCCATAAATGGAGCATGGAAAGTTACTTTTAAACCTGCTCCGGCAAAAAGTTTAGCTGTCTCTATACATTTTATTTTATCTAAATTCTGCAACGCATAATGGCTGAAATATATTTCAGTATTCAACTTTTTCTGCAAAATCATCTCCAGATATTTGGGTAAAAGATGATAAGGCATATGCGCATGAACCTTACTTAAAATATCCTGCATTAATAAATCCTTTATATGATATAACCAACTTTACAAGACAAGTTCTTTATCATAAATGTCTTTTTAATGAAACTCAACTTTTAGAAACATCGTGAATAACCTAAAGGTCATCTACGACTAAAATTTGTAAGTTGAATTAGTGATACCCAATTTTCAGAAGCGAAGCGAACTGAAAATTGTTGGACGAACTATCCTGCATGCAAAGCATGCAGTGATATCCCGATAGCACAGCGTATAACCTAATAACCTAAAGGTCACATGAGGTCACGCGTCGGGATTTACACAACAGCCAAAAACCGATATCAATTGCCAGAATCTTGTTTATTTAAGAAACATAACAGACATGTAGTATATCGGAAGCGCATTATTACATCATATTCATCATGATGAGTAAGATGATGGAGATGGCCCACAGATAAAAGGTTGTGATAGATTGCCGCACAGCCTCTCCGACACACATGTATTTTTCATGCACCACGTTGGCGATATCGTTGATGCGGTAAGTCAGGTCTTCAATGATATCCTCATAACTCATTCCTTCAAATTGCGCCTTGTATTCATGAGCCTTCTCGCAGACATTATTCCCCTTGAGCTTGATGATATCAGCAAAGTAGATCAGTCCCTGCTTGTGGTAAGGTTCATTAGCCTGCGGTTTAATCCTAGGGGACAAAACCATGGCTGATTTGGTTGCCGAGCGAATGAAAGCAATGAAGAAGGCAACAACCAGCAAAACGGATAGGATCCAGATAGACAATTTCATCGGCTGTACTGGAAACGAAATGATGAGTTTGGATAGATTGGGTCCATAGGAAATGGCCCAAAAGCTGTGGATGGCGAGGATGATACCTGCTTTGGTATCTGCACTGACCGTGAGCCCGGCCATTCGGTCGTATATCTTGGTCAGGAACTCAACCCTGTCTTTAACCGTAATCGTTGTTTGATCCAATTTGTCAACCATGTCCATAAATAAATCCTCCTAATTTACGCTGCCGGGGTTTGGGAACCTTTCTCACATTTTTAAAGTTTCCAAGATTTTCTTTGTTCTGCCCAGCCAATAATTAATTCCCATCTCTTGGAATAGAGATTCGGCCTGTTTCAGATTTTTCAGGGATTCTTCTTTCCGGCCTGCATGGGCATAAAGCTCGCCGAGGAAAAGAAGGCCCATAGCAATGTGAGGTTTGATCTTCAGTTCCTTCGCTATCTTCATCCCTGTGAAGATACACTCCTCCGCCTTTTGAAGCTGTGATCCTTCCATTCTGCCGATAGTCCGTCCCAATTGAAGCAATGCAAATCCTTCAATCCATTTTTCTCTATTCGTTTGTGCCAACTTCACCGCCTGCTCAGCAAGGGCATTTGCTTCATCTAAGTTCCCTAAATCGAAATGAACCATACTTACGTATACTTGCATTAAAGCAATCACAAAGGGCAGTTTCATATCAGTCTGCATCTGAATGCCCTTTTCCAATAGTTTTATGGCTGTATCATGCTCGCCTATGATATAATATCCGACCCCTTGGAACCCCCAGGAAAAGCCTAGAAAAATAGCTGACTGCGATTTTTCCTGATATTCAATGGCACTCTGATAAATCTTTATCGCTTTTTCACCGTCCCATTTACATATACAGAAATTCCCATAATTTGCATACGCCAAGCCTATACTATACGGATGATTGGTTCTATGTGCGGAAGCAACACCCTTTTCACATAACTGCTCTCCCTTGGTAAATTCACCCACACCGCCCAAGGCAAACCCGTAGAAGACATGCAACATCGAATGCGGATTGCCGTGCATGCCGAAAAATTCATTTTCCCTATGAGTCTTCTCCAACAAAGCAATGACCTTGGGAGCAATATTATTTAATTTTATGAAACTCCCATCTATCATATATGAAAAGCAGAGGCCATAGCCGCAGGGAGTCATTATTTCAATATCTTGTATCTTATCCGCTTCCATAAAGGTGTCTTCCTGGTATTTTCTGCTCTGGGCAGGGTCTCCCTTCACGGAATAATATAAGTTCATAAAGTTGTAGAGGTTGGCGATGCTTCTTCTGTCACCGAGTTCCTTGCAGAGCATTTCTCCTTCTTTCAAGAAATCGATGGAGTCTTCCGGATACCCCAACAGTCGCATGGGAACTGTCATTAAAAAAATGGTTTCGATCTGCTCTTTTTTGCGCTGCTCCGATTCCGGCATCTGCTTCAGAACATCTATCGCTTCTGCATAGAAATGATAGGCCTCCCAAAGGGCGTTGTTTCTGATTGACTTGTTGCCGGACAGCTTCAGATAGTGGCAGGCTTTATTGCGGTTGTCACTCCGTGAATAATGATAAGCCAGCATCTCATAAAACTCCTCCATCCTATCATGATAGATCTCTTCGATGGCCTGCCCAATATTCTCATGGATCAACCGGCGATTTTTCATCAAGAGACCATTGTAAACCACCTCCTGGATCAGGGCATGCTTGAAGATATACTCCAGTTCCGGCTGTAGGGATATGGTCTTAATGAGATCAAGACGTTCCAGAGTTAGTAGGCTTTTGTCAATGTATTCCTTTAGGTCACTGATCCTTTTCAGTATCTCATAGAGGAAAGCCCGTCCGATAACGGAGGCTTCCTGTAGAATCCGCTTGGTTTCTCGCTCTAATCGGTCCAGTCTTGCCGATATAACTCCCTGCACAGTGGAAGGAATATCCTTCTCGGTAAGGGCTCTGGTAAGCTTCCAAGAGTCATTTTCTTGAACGAGAGTGTCCGTTTCAATCAGCGAGTTGATGACTTCCTCCAAGTAGAAGGGATTGCCCTCCGCCTTGTCCCGGACAAACATCTGCAACTGCTTGGGAATGGTTTTTGTTTTCAGAAGGGACTCCACCATGCTCTGGGCATCAGTAGGAGACAGATGCAGTAGTCTGATCTCATGATAGTATTTCATATTGCCTGCCTGACGGCTGGTGAACAAATTGAAACTTGGACGATACATACAGAGAATAATCACGGAATACTTGAGATCGGTCATGATATTCCGTATGAGCTCAACCGATGAGGGATCAGCCCAGTGGAGATCTTCGATACATATGATCGTTGATGCATGTTTGCAGAGGTTGGCCAGAATCAGATTAATAGCCTCGTGAAGTCTTGCCTTCCACTGCTCTGGAGGGACATGTTCTATTTCCGGGTAGGGAAGGGAATATAGATTGCCTATATAGGGGATCAGGTCTTTTCTTTCTCGCAGGGTAGCCTGTGCTCCCTTTTCCATTTTCTGCCTCGTCTGATCAGGGGAATCTCCCTCCTTGATCTGCCAGGCACGGGAAAGAAGATCAATGACTGGGAAATAGGGGATGTTCTGGGAGTAACCATAAGAATGACCCTCTCTCCACTGGATGGTGTTCAGGTCTAGTGAGTTCCTGAACTCTTCCACCAGACGGCTCTTCCCGGTACCGGCATCTCCGATAATGGAAAAGCTGGAGGATTTACCATTTTTGAGATTTTCCACTGCTTCTTTGAGTTGGTCCATCTCCACTCGCCGGCCAATCAGCTCTGATCTCAAGCCTGAGAGTCGATGTGTCTTGGAAATGGCTTCTTTGGGTGATGAGACTTTGTAGATTTGAATGGGTTCTTCCTTGCCTTTTACTTTGGTTAGATCAAGTGTCTCAAAGTTAAAATATCCTTCCGCTTGATGATAAGTTTCGATCCCCACAATGATCTCATCGGCCTTTGCCAAGCCGGAAATACGGGACGCTATGTTAATGGTGTCTCCAAGGACACCATGCGTGCCCTTATCAAAATCTATTTCCTTGGCCACCACAAGGCCCGTATTGATTCCCGTATGCATATAGAGTGGCCTGCCGACGGTTTTCGTGAGAGTTGGACTGATTTCTTTTACCAGGTTGTGAATCTCCCGTGCTGCCCGTATCGCCCTTACGGGATCGTCCTCGTGAGTCTTGGGGACACCGAAGATTGCCATGACCGCATCACCTACGAACTTTTCAATGAAACCTTCATACTTTACCACTACCTGGGATATCTTCCCGAAGATCCTATCCATGATCTCCTTGACTTCTTCGGGATCAAGCTTCTCAGTCATTGCCGTGTAACCGGAGAGGTCGCTGAACATGACTGTGACGTGCTTGCGTTCTTGATCTGTAATAGTTGGCTTCGAAGGAGTTTCAATGGGCTGGGGAGTTAGAGCAGATGTCTTTGTAAAGTCAAAACCGCATTCGTCGCAAAATTTTGCAAAGGGTGAAGCCGAATGGCCACACTGAGGGCATTTCACATCCAGTTTCTGGCCGCATTCCAGGCAAAACTTGGCTTTGTCACTATTTACCGCCTGACACTTCGGGCATTGCATGTTACCCTCCAACCTGATTGAATGTTAAGAAACCAATGCCAAATCTTTCTCATACTTTTCCACCCAGCCATCGGCAGCGCATTCCCGAAAGATGTCTATGGCCTTGGTGAGTTGTTCCTTCACCCCTTTAATGTCTCCTTTCTTATTGAACCAATCGGCATAACAAGCATGATCCATAGCTACCTGCCACCTAAAACCATTTTTCGTGTCTGCTTCGATGGCTTTCCGAAACCATACTCCTGCATCCGAAAGGTGATCATTGTCCATATTTAACAGGACGTCACCTATATTTCTGGCTGTCAAGCCTTCACACCACGTGATTTTATAGTTTTTATAGCACGCAAATAACTCACTTAATTCGATGTCCTGATCATGTCTTAACGCTTTGGCTCTCATAACGCATGATTGAGTGTAGATAACCATAGAAGGTAGATAATTTCCATTTTCCATTATCTGTATCATTTTATTACACAAAATCACCAAATCGTTATATTCCCTCAAATCATCATAAATAAATCCCAAATACATATGAGCCCAGCCAATTGAAGAGATGGAAACTGCTTTTTCATATGAAGAATCCCATTCCAATAGATGGGTTTTTGCCTCATCAAATAATCCTTTTTGATAACAAGCCGCACAATAGTAAGCGTAAGTTGTTCCCTTGATAAAGGCATCACCTGTTTCTTTGGCCAACTTCAGTGCCTCCTGGGCAAATTCATAAGCGGGATTTACTTGCCCCTCAACTGTGTAGCACATGGAAATTATGACTTTTGAAAAAGCTATCCCTGTTTTATTCTTTGCCATCAGACTGAAATCAAGACATTGTTGAAGACGTTTGTGGGCTTCCTTAAATTCCGAAATGAAGGGCAGAAAGGCGCCAGATTGCAAGAGTGCAGCCAACAATGAAATATAGTCTGCATCTAATTCTGCAATTTTCATCGCCTGATCAATCAATGCAAGTCCTTTGTGGCTGTCCTCTTCAACCCAAAGATAATAGAGTCCTATTGATGTGTATATTGCCGGAAGCCTTTTTCGATAATTTAACGCCAAAGCCAGATCAAGGATTGGTTCCACGGCATCTTTTGCTTGAGAATGAAAGTCCATATTTGTATAATAATGCGCAAGTGTTGTCCTGACATCAATGAGTTTTTTCTGGTTCGCTTCTGTCTGGGGAAGTTGTTCTAGACATGTTATGCTTTTCTTTGCATACTCAATGGCATCGCTATAGGAAGCTGCTTTTTGGAGTCTTTTTGCTTCAAGCCTCGTATACTCCGCTCCCTTCTCGTAATTCTCACTAGCTAAGCAGTGCCCGGCCAGAACACCATAGTGATAGCAAATATCTTCTTTGTAGATGTCTTCTATTATGCTGGCGATCTTTTCATGGAGCTGTTTTTTCTTCTTGGTCAGGATGGAATCATAGACCACCTCTCTTGTGAGGGCATGTTTGAAGATGTAGGTCGAATCGGGATAGATGCCCCTTTCGTAGAGAAGCTCTGAATCCTTGAGAATGGAAAGGTTGGAAAGGAGTTCCTGTTCGGACAGGTCGGTTCCTTTCTTGAGCAGCTCATGACTGAACTCCCTTTCGATAACAGAGCCGGTGCGAATGATCTCCTTGGCCACTTCCGGCAAGGCATCCACCCGGACCATAATGACATCCTGTATGGTGGAGGGGATCGTCATGGCCTTGAGGTCCTTGGTGAGTTTATAGGTGCCGTTTTGTCTATCAATAATCCTGAGGTCTTTGAGAGATTTGATAAATTCCTCGATGAAGAACGGAATCCCTTCCGTTCTGGACAGGATCAGTTCCTCTATCTCCCTGTCCAATTGCTCTGACTCCAGCAGGCTGACCGCCATTGATATGCTTTCCCGATTGGACAGACGGTTCAACGTCAACTGGTTATGGTAGGATTTTCTGCCCCAGGTGTGCACAAACTCCGGTCGGTAGGTAAAGATCAGTAATATTTTTACGCCGGGGATGCTCTCTAAAAAGTATTTAAGAGCATCTTCCGTGCTCTTATCCGCCCAGTGCAAGTCCTCAATCGCCATCACCAGAGGCCGTATCTCCGAGCCTTTGAGGATAATCTGTTTAATGATTTCAATCAGGCGGTCCTTTCTCCCTTCGGGGCTCATGGAGATCTTTTCCATCCCGCTGTCTTTGATCGATAAAAGTTCCAGAAGATAGGGAAGGCTAGAATCTACATCCACTTTGAATATTCTTAGTCCATCGGTAACCTTTTCTCTGATCTTAGAGTCTACATCTGTTTCATTGATGTTAAATGTTGATTTTAGAATATCGATTATCGGATGATAGGCTGCACCACGTCCGTAAGAAAGACACTTTCCTTCCAAAAAAGCGATGTCTTCATTGGTTACCGCCTTGTGGAACTCATAAAGGAGTCGAGATTTACCAACCCCGGCCTCACCGATCAGAGAAAAAGCCTGGCCTCTTCCTGCTTTTGCCCGATCCAGACCATCTAGAAGATTTTCCAATTCCCGGGTTCGGCCTACAAAGGTCGTGAGCCCTCTTTCAGCGTTGACATCGAACCGTGTCCGACTTGAACTGGGCGCAATGACCTGATATATGTGGACAGGTTGATCCTTCCCTTTGATCTCTTTTGCCCCTAATGACTCAAAACGGAAAAGTCCTTCGGTAAGTTTAAACGTATCATCCGAAACATATGTGGTTCCTGCTGCGGCCAGGTTCTGAATCCGGGAGGCGAGGTTGACTGTATCTCCTACTGCCTTGAACTCAACTCTTAAATCGTTTCCCAGTGTTCCTACGACCACGGGGCCCGTATGAATGCCGATCCGCATTTTGATCTGCGGAATGCCCTTTCCCTGTTTCATCTGGTCACTGAAACGGGCAATTTCCTGATGAATGGCCAAGGCGGAGCGGATTGCTCGCTGAGGTGCATCCTCCAGTGCAATAGGTGCACCAAAGAGTGCCATAACGCCATCGCCGGTCATCTCGTTGACTGTTCCTTCAAAGTCATTGACCTTGTGAATCAGAATCTCATAGACCTGATCCATGATGGCATAAGCTTCTTCCGGCCCAAGTTTTTCCACCAGAGGTGTGAAGTTTTCCATGTCGGCAAACAGCACGGTGACTTGTTTTCGCTCGCCTTCGATCTTTCCCCGCTGGGCTAGGATTTTTTCGGTAAGACCGCCGGGGAGGTATCTCTGGATCTTCTGAAGCTTCTCATCAAAGGAAAGTTCTCTTACAGATGTTGTATCAGCGGATGTTAATGATTGTCCGCAGTCTCCGCAGAATTTATCTCCAGGCACATTTTCATGCTGACAATTAGGACAGACCAACAAAAGTTTTGTTCCACATTCTTTACAGAACTTTCTCTCGACCGGATTTTCAGTCTGACATTTGGGACATTGCATAGATAATATCCTTCAAATAAGTGAACAGATATAGGTTTATAGAATTATGAAATGAATGTTTTATTTCTAATGAGTTAACAATCTAAAGTCAATCTAAATTATGGATCATTAATTGAGGATTACAAATGATAATCCTCTACTAAAACTCAAACAATTTCATCTGCAACATTGTCAACTTTCATTATTTGTGGCATACATTAAAAAAAACAATGTTTAATGGGAGGTCTCTTTGCCGGAAAAGAAAAATGAAACCAGAGAACGTCTTCTTTTGTGCATCAACGCAACTTTGCAGAAAAAAGCAAAAGATGTTGTTGTTTTGAATTTAAAAAAAATTTCCGCCTTTACAGATTATATGATTATTTGCAGCGGCACATCCGAGAGGCAGGTTCAGGCTATTTCCGCGGGGATTCGTGAATTTTTAAAGAAAGCGGAAATCAAACCTTTGGGTGTTGAAGGCGAGGCCAACGGTCAATGGATCTTACTTGATTATGATGATGTCGTAATTTCTATTTTTCTGGAATCACTTAGAACTTTTTATGATATAGAAAATTTGTGGGATGCCCCGCGTATGAATATCGACGAAAATGCCATGGAAATAAAGCGGTTAACTAAGGGAATGACGTGATAATCGAAGCTTTAAATGATGTCGGCGATGTTATTTTCCCGCCCCGGTGTTTGGGCTGTGCTGAAATTTTGCATCCTCAGAGCGGACAATTGTTTTGTCCTGTCTGCAAGGAAAAGATTAAATTTATAACCGATAATCTTTGTCCTGTTTGCGGCACAACTTTTTCCGACAGTCCGTCCGCAAGCCATTTATGCGGAAATTGCATGGAGAATAAAACTTATTTTTCCTGTGCCCGCGCTGTCGTCAGTTACGAAACCATTATTCTCAATACAATTCATCGGTTCAAATATGGAAACAATATATCCGTCGGCGCCCGGCTTGCTTCTTTCATGGCCGATTTTTCTTTCCCGGATGTTGACTTCACCGGCTATTCTTTAATTATACCTGTACCCCTGCATATTAAAAGACTTCGCCAGCGCGGTTTTAATCAATCCCTCATTTTGGCGCGGGCTCTTGCAAAAAAATGGCAAATCCCCGTTAATTTTTCCCTGCTAAAGAGGCACAAATTTACTTTAACCCAAACAGGTTTAAATAAAACTGAAAGAAAGCAAAATATCAAGGGCGCTTTTGAAGTCAGCGACAAGAAAAAAATCGCCGGTAAAAATGTCATCCTCGTTGATGATGTTTATACTACCGGAGCCACTATCAATGAATGCGCTAAAATCCTCACCAAAGCCGGAGCGCAAAAAGTTACTGTTTTAACACTGGCCAGAGTTCTCCAAAGTTATACCCATTAGCTATTGGCTATTAAAAGGTTGATTTATCGGATATAATACCAAGTAAGCTTTCATAAATTTATATCTAAATTTTTGAAAGCAACTTGCTATAAATTCTCATATAATAAGGAGTATGGATGAATAAAATTTTAGAAAGAAACGCTCTTAAAGATAAACTGGAAAAACTGAGGAAGAAAGGAAAAAAAATCGCTTTCACTAATGGCTGTTTTGATATTTTGCATGTCGGCCATGTCCGCTATTTACGCGAAGCAAAGAAAACTGCCGATGTTTTGGTCCTGGCTCTCAACAGCGATTCTTCCGTCCGGTCACTCAAGGGAGAAGAAAGGCCGCTAATGAACGAAAAAGAAAGGGCGGAAATTCTTGCCGCGCTTGAATTTATTGATTTTGTGACTATATTTAATGAGTTAACGCCGCTGGAACTAATTAATTACCTGAAGCCGGACATTCTTATCAAGGGAGGCGATTGGCCGGAAGAAAAGGTTGTCGGACGGGAAGAAATAAAGAAATGGGGAGGCCGGATAGCTATAATCCCCGAGGTTGAAGGAAAATCAACTACAAACATCGTGGAAAAGATAAAAAAACTGTATTGTTCTAATAATTGAATATTATTTATTATTTTGTTTTAATTTCTTTGCGTAGGGGAAATATGATCTTTAAATACTGTTGATATAAATTTTTTCCTTTACAAATAAATTTCCATTAGGTAATAGTACAAATTAAGTTTTTTATGCAAGGAGAAGTGATATTGGAAAAACAGACGACTTTAAAACAGGGGAAAATGGAAACATACAAAGCTTTGCTCACTCAAAAAATTAATGAGTTGCTGAGCGAAGCGGGTAAAACTGTTTCCGAAATGACCAACGGCAAAGAAAATTATCCTGATCCCAACGACAGAGCTTCTCTGGAATCCGACCGGAATTTTGAATTACGCATCAGGGACAGAGAACGCAAACTGATCATGAAAATGCAGGAAGCTATAAAAAGAATCGATGATGGCGTTTTTGGCATTTGTGAAGTTTGTGGCGGACCGATCTCCGAAAAAAGATTGATGGCCAGGCCTGTTACCACTCTTTGCATCGATTGCAAAACCAAACAGGAAAAAATGGAAAAACTCAAAGGCGAATAACCTTAAACACAAAATCTTTATTGAAAACGCCCCAGCCCTGGGGCGTTTTTTGTTTTTAATCAGAAACAATCAGTTAAACTTCTTATACCATTTCTAAATCAAAGATGATATTGAGGCGGCTAGGCGAAGGCGACAAGGCGTATTGTACATACGTTGAGGAAGCCGACAACGACGCCAACAAAAATAGCGCTTTGATTTATAATTGGTATTATGTTTGTAACTGTCGCCCTCAACATTCCATCAGATAAACTCTTCACTTATGAAGTTCCAGCGAATTTGCAGCAGGAAGTTGAAATTGGCAAACGCGTCTTTGTTCCCTTTGGCCACCGAAAACGAACCGGTTTTATCATCAAAATAATTTCATCCTGCGATCTGAAAAATATAAAATCTATTGCCGAAATACTCGATGACGAACCGCTTTTCGGTTTAAGTGACCTTGATTTCTACCAATGGATTGCCAATTATTTTATGTATCCGCTGGGCAAAACGCTGACCGAACTGATTCCTTCCGGTTCCGAGAAAAAAGATTTTCTCTGGATCACCCCGTTACCCCGGACAACTGAGATTCAACTTCCTCCCGCGCAGGAAAAACTGCTGACATTTTTACAGCAATATCCTCAAGGTATAGCTTTAAACAATATAATTAAAGTCAGCGGATTTAAAAATGTTTCTTCAGCATTGAGAGAATTGCATTCCGCCGGTCTTCTGCGAATTGAAGAAAAACAAAACAAACAACTTTCTCCGCACAGCGAAATAATTGTTACCTTGGATGAAAGCAAAATCGCCGAGGCCAAATTAACGGATAAGCAGGAAAAGCTCATCGAATTTATTCAAACTAAAGGGCCAATATCCTTAAATGATTTGATTGAAGAATCCAATATTTCCAGCGCGGTTATTAAAAGACTGCACGATAAAGGAATACTTAAATTTACTGCTAATGAAAAAATGCGCACCGCTTCTTTTGATTCGACAATCGGCCAAAATAAAAAGCAGATTATTCTCAATAACCAGCAGAATCGCGCGCTGGAAGAAATTTCCCGCTATCTGGAAAAGAATATTTTTACTCCGATCTTACTTCATGGGGTAACGGGCAGCGGGAAAACGGAAATATATTTAAACGCCATCGAAAAGGTTTTGAAAAATGACGGCTCTGCGATTTATCTTGTTCCGGAAATAGCCTTAACGCCGCAACTGATCTCCCGCATTGCCGGAAGGTTCGATGAAAAGAAAATCGCCATCCTCCACAGCGGCATTGCTGAATCTGTCCGCTATGACCAATGGCGTCAAGTCAAACGCGGCCTGATTAATCTGGTTATCGGCACCCGTTCCGCGCTTTTCGCTCCCTTGCCGAACTTAAAATTAATCATTGTCGATGAGGAACATGATACCTCCTACAAACAGGATGAACGGCTCTGCTATCATGCCCGCGACCTGGCGATTTTAAAGGGAAAGATGGCTTCCGCTATTGTAATTATAGGTTCCGCCACACCCAGCGTCCGCACTTACTTTAACGCGCAGACAAATAAATACCGTCATCTGGAATTATCCCGGCGCGTGTATGACAGACCCATGCCTGTAGTCGAAATTATCGACATGAAAGCACAGCAGGAAAAATCAGGTAAAACGCCCATTCTTTCCGACGCCCTGATTGCCGGCATAAAGGATACGCTTGTCAAAAAAGAGCAGGTTTTGCTTTTTCTCAACAAACGCGGATTTGACACCTTTCTCGTCTGCGCTGATTGCGGTTATAATTTCCGCTGTCCTAATTGCGCCGTTTCCCTGAAAAACCATATCGCGGAAGGCGTGGTCAAATGTCATTACTGCGACTACACAATTAAAGCGTTACCGCTATGCCCTTCCTGCAAGAGCAGCCGCATATTGAGTTACGGAGTCGGCACACAAAAACTGGAAAAGGAAATAGAAAAGATTTTCCCGGAAGCTCGTATTCAAAGAATGGATTCCGACACCACATCCCGGAAGGGAACTCAGGAAAAAATACTTCAGGTGCTGGAGAAGAGGCAAATTGATATTCTGATAGGAACACAAATGATCACGAAAGGTCATGACTTCCCTTTCATAACGCTGGTCGGCGTGATTTCCGCCGACACTGCCCTCAATATGCCGGACTTTCGAGCCGCGGAAAGAACTTTTCAACTGATCACGCAGGTTGCCGGACGCGGCGGTCGTGGAGAAACGCCGGGCAAAGTTATTATCCAGACTTTTAATCCCGATCATTACGCTTTAAGGCACGCGCAAAATCATGACTACAAATCATTTTACACGGAAGAAATCGATTTTCGTAAGGCTCTGCAATACCCGCCGTTTGGCCGGATTATTAATTTGCGTTTATCTTCGATAAAAAAAGATACATTGGTCGAACAGGCGCATATCCTGGGCAAGCTGGCTAAAAAACTGAGCGCGCGGCACGGCAATATTGCGGAAATTATCGGCCCGGCGGAATCGCCGCTGGCCAAAATCAGAGGACGCTTCCGCTTCCAGATGCTGATCAAAGGACAGGATATAAATGTTCTGCATCAAATCGCGCGAGAAATTATCAGTAAAAACAAAAACAGCAATGTCAAGATTACGGCGGATGTTGATCCGGAAAATTTCATGTAGTTCCAATTCTATGTCAAAGATAATGGATTGGTTGACTATTTATTATTTCTTGGGGAAATACTTCACATTACTTATACCTTTAAAATCTGAATCTTGAGTCCAGATAATGGCTTTGAATTCCTGTGCCGTTGCGAGAATGATGCTATCCGCCATAGGAAGATTATGTTCCAAACTTAGCTTTGAAGCCGTAATTGCCAAAGACACGATTAGATCAACAACCATTCCTTTTTGCATGGCAACAACTGTCTGCAGTGCGTCATTCTCGCAGGATTCCCGAAGGATTACCTTGAAAACCTCATATATTGTCACCGTCGGAACAACGAGTTTTTCAGTATTATTCAATGGTGTTAAAAAATGCTTGGCATTAGGCTCATCTGCGAAATATGCAAGCCAGCCGGAAGAATCTACGATATTCATACTCTATCTTTCTCCCGTTTGAATTCCGTATTGATGCCCTTAAGAAATCCACGTAGCTCTTTGATATTACGCTCCGGTATGAACTCGATACGTCCGGCATATTCTATAACCTGCATTTTCTGGCCAGGACTAAGATTGAGCGACTCCCGAATTGTTTTTGGTATAACTACTTGATATTTTGGTGATACGGTTACTGATTGCATACCAAAACCTCCATCGATCGATTTTGTATTACGATACCATGATCGATATGATTTTGTCAATAACATTGTTCGCCAACACATACATCCGTGACACACCAACCGTCATTTCAATATCTGATCTTTTTCTTTCTTAATGACATCATCAATATCTTCATAAACATCTTGCGAAAAACGAGGTAAGCAAATGGCCAGAAAAACCAAATCATGCTGACCGATGTTAATGATACGTTGACGGCACATCGGCGGGATAAGCACGATATCACCCATGGTTACTTCCTGCGGCGGCTTTTCTCCAATCTCCACAAGCCCTCTGCCACTGATAATAAAGTAGCGCTCGGAAGTTCCTTTGAGGCGATGCCAGCGGGTTGTTACTCCGGGTTCCACCCTCGCCCGGGCGATTGACACATCCGGATCTTCGGGCGTGTTGGACAATTCAGTAACGTAACACTTCTCGGGAGTATAGAACTCTTCTTTAAGATTTTGCTGTTTAATGGTTTCTTTCATCCGAATTTCCTGTTCGCATAACATACGCTTAACTGGCGGTAAAAAGCGGAGCGAAAAACGAGCTACGATTTTTACCGTCCGAATGCAGCCTTGTTATGTTTTTATCCATTTGGAGACATCTTAATGCAAATATAAGAACCTATAAAGGCTTCCAGCAAACTCAGCGGAACAGCATAAATAAGAATAGCACCTGGGAGTACATTCAAATTCCAAGTAACAATCCACATCAAAACAAACGCCATAAACCAACTGACTAGAGTCGTTTGTATGAGATTGAATTTTCTGGAAATTATATAAATTGCTATGGCAAATAAAAACCCCCATGCAACCCAAATCATTCCATTGAGCGGTTCAGAAGGAAAGGTCATTCCGAGTGATCGATAATGGTCAATCCAATACGTTTTCAGAAGAACCTCATTTCGAAAAAACTCAGATGCATTCACCCAAATGCCAGTGAGTATTACTGCAATGATGTTCCGAAATCGTAGATTCATAATTACTCCATAATTATTTTGTATTGATATACAACGAAAAAATCAGCCAGAGCGTTAGCGATCGGCCCTAGCGCAGGGTTATGCTTTTTTCGGTTCTGGGTATCTAATTTGTCGTTTATAGTGCAATACGCATTAAGACGTTCTTTGAGGATGTAAACTTCGTTGAAGTAGTTTTCCATGTGATAGGCTATATACCTTGTTTTGGACACTCTTGTTTTGCAATAGGGAAACCTATCAATATATACTTGAATATCCAAGAGTGAAGAATAAGAATCATATATCTCGTTAAAGCCAACCATTAGTTTTGAAAAAAAGATATCATGTGGTGTGATTTTCCTTGCAACTTGCTTTGGGCCTTTTAATGCTAAGAGATGATTCTTGAAAACGTCCAGATACTCAGGATTGTTTTTGAGGTCTTCTTCCTCAATCAGTTTTTTCGCGCGGTCGATAAAAATCTCTGCGTATCTATCAAGGCTAGTCATATTTTCATTCCAAAGGCACAACAGAGCCGCGGCTGAGTTATCCCGTATAACGGGATCGGTTCAAGTCACTTGTTGGGCTGCCACAGGCGGTTAAGCAAGCGACTTTCAGACGCGGCTTCGTTCGTCCGACCGCATATGCGGTCGGACGAACATTGTTTATATGGATCTAGTATAATATCGTAAACACCGCAAATTTGCGGCATACCACGGATATCTTAGATATCCTCCGCTCGTGGCGGGATAATTTCCAATAGCTTTGGTTATTGGATAATTCGACTAACAAACTTTAATACGCTTCGCTTTTAAAGTTTGAGTCTTATTACGACCAGCAAGTTTTAGTTCACTGCGTTTCTAAAACTTATGTCTCATTAACACCCTGCGAAAATACTTTAAGTTTTTATATCTAAGAACTTAATTTTAAATCACTATCTGCTAAATTCTTACAATAAAATATTCAAATGATCTGTCATATGTTTTTTACGCGTCTTTCGGCAATACGAAGTCATTTGGTTTCTGTTGGATTCACATAGTAGCTGTAACAAAACAAGATCAGCAGGGTTAATTGAATTATCCAAGTCGGAATCATTTTTTCAATCTTAATTAATCCACAATAAACTGCGAACGTTCCGGCCAATATCAAACCGACAACAACAGGAATCACTGTGATCATAATGACTCCCTTTCGCTCAATGGGTTTTCTATCCGCCCAAATAAGCAAAACAGTCCAACCCAGCATTAACGAAGCGCTAACCATCATAGCATATTTATAATCATTCCCCGGATTAAAATTATCTATTCCAAACATAATGCCGCCGATTCGAGGGCACAACATCGGAATGACCATTAAACCGTCGAGCACTGCTCCAAACCAATAACTAATGCGCAGAAAAATAACTTTGTTAGGCATATCGTCTCCTTATTATATGGCTAAAATGCAATGACTACAGTACTTAAGGTTGTCAATATTTTTCTATATCCGGCGTTTTGACACTAATTCCGCAAAATGTTCGAATGATCTGTTATATGTTTTTTCCGCGTCTTTCGGAAAACAGCATGCGGGCAATTCCCTGTCCTTCAAATGATAAGTGAGGCAATCGCAACATACGCCTTTTCTGCTGCATGGTTCATAAGTGCAATTACACTTTTCAAGATGTACCTGTTTTTTGCATTCCATTGTTTTCTTCCTTTACAAAAGCTGGATTCCCGATCAGGTCGGGAATGACACTGTTTATATTTTATTACCGGAACCGAAATTTTCATCGTAGGACGCGATTCCCAAGCGCGCCGTTTCGGACTGCTCGGGGGAGCAGTCCCTACAATATCCACCTCCGTCCCTTTGGGACACCTCCGCCAGCGGAGGATATGCAATGACAATTTTTCTTCCGGCTATTTACCTTTAAATACCGCCGTGCGGCGTTCGATGAAAGATTGCAGACCTTCTTTCATATCCTCGCTTTTCATGACTTTGGCCACATCCTGATGAATTGTCTTTTTCGCGGCCAGCTCACCATCTTTTTCCGCCAGACGGCCGTTTTGCAAAATGTTTTGCACACCCAGCGGCGCGGCGCTTGCAACTTTCCGTGCCAGTTCCATTGCCTTTTCCAGTTGCTTACCCGGCTCGGTCACATACTGCACCAGCCCCATGCGATAGGCATCTTCGGCGCTCCATTGGTCGCCGGTTAAAAGATAACGCATCGCATTGGACCAGCCGATATCTCTGGCTAATCTGAATGTACCGCCTCCGCATGGGAAAAATCCGCGAAGAACTTCCAGTTGGCCGAAACGTGTGTCGGACGCCGCCACGCGTATATCCGAGTTGAGCATCGTCTCCACACCCCATGTAAAACAATATCCCTGCACGGCAAAAATAATCGGTTTACTACAGCGTTTTTCATTCATCATATAAAATGGATCAATTTCGTTTTCTCCTCCCAGAGGAAAGCCAACTCCGTTGCTGAACGAGTCCGACCAATCAGTCAACTCCAGTCCCGACGTAAAATGCGGGCCGTTGGCGTAAACGATGCCAACCCATAAATTGTCGTCCTGATCCAGCTTGTAATAGGCCTGCGCCATCTGCGTATACATCTCGCGCGTCAAGGCGTTGTATTTTTTAGGCCGGTCGATTTCAATGAGCATAATGTGCTCTTCGGTTTTAATGTTGATAGTCATAGTTCTTCTCCTAGATGTTTTAATGATTGGAAGTATAAGGAAAGAGGCATTTCATGTCAACGGAAGAAATTTGAGTGATGGCGCTTAAATTATCGGGTTTTAACTTGCAATGCGGAGAAGAAATTGATCACGGCAATAATCGCGCCCAGCAGAAAGACATATTGATACCCCAACTTAAGCCAGATAAAACCGCCGGAGACAGCAATGCCAATGGAAAAGATGTGATCAATGCTCACACCCATCGTCAGTGTCTGCGTAACATCTTCGGGCTTGACCGCTATTTTCTGGAGGTAAGTCGCCCGCGCCATACCCACCGACATCAGCAGTTGATCAAGAATGTAACAGGCAAAGACAATGAATATGGCTGCTGTTTCCGAAAATATTTCTCTGGCAAAACCATAACCGATGCAGACGAATACAAGCATTACCGCCTCCGCAGTGAGAATGAATCTCTCTCCCAATTTATCAATTGCCTTTCCCAACATGGGTTTGAAAAAAATACCGATCACGCCACCCACAGCCAGAAGAGTAGCCAGAACCTGCGTCTTTTGCTTAAAGACAGTAACCAGCACCCAAGGCGCAAATGTCAAAAATATCTGTTTGCGTGTACCGTATAGAATATTTAACCAGTAAAACAGTTTGTATTCTTTGCGGAGCTGGAACTTCATCCTGGCCGAAACAGGCTCGTCCTTTTTCATCAGGAATATGAGCGTTGCTACCGTGAGAAATCCCAGAAAAGCCACAATGTATGACATCTTAAAATCCAGATTGAAAAACTTAAAACCGATGAAGATAGCAAAACTGCCGATAATCATGGCAACATTTGCTACGGCGCTAAACTGCCCCAACCTTTTGCCGGTTTTTCCCTCAGTGGCCAACTCCATTCCAATGCTTTGATTCATTGGGAGAAACAAATGCTGTCCGACACTGAATATGAAGAGCCAAATAAGCATTATGGAAAAAGTGGGCGAATAAAATCCAATAAACAATATCCCGATGGCACACAGAATGTTAGCTAAAAACGCCTGTCTTCTCGAACACAGAAAAAATAAAATTGCGGAAACAAAGACAACAAGAAGACCCGGCAATTCCCGGGGAAATTCCAAAAGTCCACGTTGAAGGTTACTGATTAAAAAAGTCTCATTTAAAAAATTATTAAAAGTGGAATCAACGATGCTCTGCGAAAATCCGAAAACAAACGTGGCCGCTATAAACAGCCGGAAATCCCGCGGTAAATTTAAGAATTTATTTTTAGTTCGCGTAATTATAGTTTTAACCTTTAATAATATGTAATCCTTGACACATTTTCCTTAATTCCATATATGTTTTTCTAGAAAAAAAAGAAAGGACATTTTCCCATGGCCAAGCCACGCATTCTTTTTATGGGCACGCCCGCTTTTGCGCTTCCCTCTTTAAAGATATTGCATGAGCAAAAATACCCGATAATCGGTGTTGTCTCCCAGCCCGACCGCCCCCAAGGCAGAGGTTTAAAAGAAATCGCGCCGCCGGTTAAAATTCTGGCGCAAGAAATTGGCTTGCCGGTTTTTCAGCCGGAAAAAGTAAAGGACGCGTCTTTTCTGGAAACGTTTTATCAGCTCAAACCCGACATGGTCGTGGTAGTGGCTTTCGGCCAGATTCTGCCCAAAGAAATTATTGATTATCCGCCAATGCAGTGCCTTAATATCCACCCTTCCCTGCTGCCGAAATACAGAGGCGCCGCGCCGATCAATTGGCCGATTATCCGCGGAGAAACAATGACGGGCGTCACCATAATGCTGATGGATGAAGGGATGGATTCCGGCGATATTCTTCTGCAACAGGAAATGGAAATCGGCGGCGCCGAAACATATGGCGAACTGCATGACCGTCTTGCACAACTCGGCGCTTCATTGCTTATCAAAACCATAGAGCAGGTGGTTGCCGGAACCGCTAAGAGACAACCTCAGGATGCATCCGGTGTGACATTCGCCCCGCGCCTGAAAAAAGAAACCGGGAAAATAAACTGGAATAATAACGTCTCCGACATTGTAAATCTGATTCGCGGTTTGAGTCCCTCACCCGCCGCCTACACGCACTTAGAAGGACAGGTCTTAAAAATATTTTCTGCTGAGGCCAATCAAAGTAAAATATCAGAAGCACCAGGAACCATTGGTACTGTCAGCACCGTAGGCCTGCCAGTCGTGGCATCCGACGGTTATGTGATTTTAAAAGATATCCAACTGGCCGGAAAAAAGAGAATGCTGATTAATGACTTTCTGCGGGGGTATCACTTAAAACCGGAAACGGTTTTAACGTGAAGAGTGAATACTTGTTCTCGATGAAAAGATAGTTGACGTTCAAATATTTGTTGGTTTTAATAAAATGATTCGTTTTATTACCCCATGCATGTTTTTTTTGGCGGCGATATTTTTTTAAGTCTTTCCAAGAGTAAACGACACTATCGAGAATTAGTTGAAAATAATGATGAAATATACGCTAGAAGAAATATTAAAGTTTTAAGAATAGGTTGTTATTTTTTATTGGGTTGTGCCTTACTTTTGTCAGTTATGATTTTTTTTAGCAAATAAACTTTACTAAGAACCTTTGTACTCAGAAACAAAAAAAATAAATTATGATAAAAACAGTTCGCCATCTGGCCGTAGATATTTTAAATCAGGTTCATACAAGTCAGGCGTTTGCCAGTCCGCTTGTCAATGATTGTCTGGACAAAAACTCTTTATCGGGAACGCCCGATGGTCGTCTGCTGACGCATCTTGTATATGGAGTCCTGCGCTTTCAGGGTCATCTTGATTGGATATTAGCAAAACTTTATCGCGGCGATTTTGAAAAAATGGATGAAGGCATAAAAAATGTTTTACGCGTCGGGCTCTATCAACTCAAATTCAGCGACCGGTTACCCGCTTTTGCTGTCGTGAATGAAGCGGTCAAAATTGCCAAAATAATTCATCCGGAAAAAAACGCGCTGGTCAATGCCATTTTAAGAAACTATCTGCGTCGCGGCCAGAAGATACCCTTCCCTTCTCTGAAAAATAATCCGGCTGAGCATATAGCGGCCTTTCATTCACATGCGCTTTGGCTCGTTAAAAAATGGATAAAAATATTTGGCCTCAAAGAGACAATGTCTTTATGTTCCGCAAACAACGAAATTCCGCCTTTGACGGTGCGTGTCAATACGCTGAAGATATCCAGAGACGAGTTCGCGCAAAAGCTCACAGATGCCGGTGTTACCTCGACGCCGACAAAATACTCGCCGGATGGCATTATTTTGACCGATTCAGCCGGGGCCATTCAAAATACTAATTTCTTTTCAGAGGGATTCTTGCGTATTCAGGATGAAGCGGCGCAACTTATTTCTTATTTAATCAGTCCGAACAGCGCGGACTCCATACTGGATGCCTGTGCAGGCGCGGGAGGCAAGGCAACACATTTAGCGGCAATCCTCAAAAATAAAGGACGAATTGTCGCGGTTGACCGCAACCCGGAAAAAATTGCCGAACTGAAAAAAGATGCGATACGACTGGGAATAAATATAATTGAAACGCAGACGCTTGATCTTAGTGCCGGCCTGCCGGATTCATTGAAGGAAAAGTTCGATCATGTTCTTGTGGACGCGCCGTGCTCCGGGCTGGGAACATTGCGCCGCAATCCGGAAATAAAATGGCGCACAACTGAAAAAGATCTGCGTAATTTTGCCGCTGCCCAAAAAGTAATCCTGCAAAATGCCTCCCTGGCTGTAAAAAAAGGCGGCCGCTTGATATATTGCACCTGTTCGCTTCTGCCACAGGAGAATGAAAATATCATTGATGATTTCTTAGCGCGAAACAAAAACTTCTCTTTATGCCAAACCCCGGCGTCAATAAATCCCCGGCTATTGGACAGCCGCGGTTTTTATCGCACCTGCCCGCATAGGCACAACATGGATGGTTTCTTTGGAGCGATACTTAAGCGCCAATAATTCCAAAAACTATTTCGGAATTAACCTTCCTGTCATTATGTGTATTGCGTGTCCCATGCTAGCGAGGAATTAAGGGGGTTGAAGAAGAAAAAGCAGAGGATTAGTAGAGGATTGGCGGTTTTAATATCCACCTCCGTCACTACGTGACACCTCCGCCAGCGGAGGATATGGAATGAAATTTTCCTATCGCGATATATTCTTCCAACCCCGCTGAAGCGAGATAATTCAACTTGCAAGTTTCAATTCATTACGTTTCTGAAACTTGAGTTTCATTATAATTCGAGTTTCACTGCCGCCTCGATATCGTCTTTGATTTATAATTGATATAATATTAGCGACTTATATGCCGGATTTAATTTGACGAATTAACCCAAAAAATGTTATTATATGTAAATATTTTCAATGGAGAAAAATCATGTTCGTAAAACAAATTCAGGTAGGCCAAATGGCAGTTTTTGCCTACTTGGTTGGAGATCCTATCACCGGCGATGCTCTGGTTATTGATCCGGCGGATGATGTCAAAGGAATTATCGCCGAAGCTCAAAAAAATAATTTACGGATCAACTACATAGTTAATACCCACGGCCATGTTGACCACATTGGCGGTAATGCCGAAATGCAAAAGGCTACCGGGGCTAAAATCGTTGTTCACGAAGCTGACGCTATTATGCTGACTTCAACTCCGGCCATGATGTTAAAGATGTTTGGAGCCAAACCATCTCCACCTGCCGATATTTTAGTAAAAGACGGCGATATAATTTCCGTGGGCAATGTTTCCCTCAAAGTTATTCACACTCCCGGACACTCTCCCGGCGGGATTAGTTTATATTCACCCGGCTATGTCTTTACCGGAGATACTCTTTTTGTGGAAGCTGTGGGCAGGACCGATTTACCGGGCGGGTCCTGGCAGATAATGTATAAAGCAATAAAAGAAAAACTCTTCTCGCTGCCTGAAGATACCAAAGTGATGCCCGGCCATAATTACGGCCGCACGCCGACTTCCACTATAGGTCATGAAAAAAATAATAATCCATCCGTCCGCTGAAAGGAACATATTTTTTATGAAAAAAAGCATACAACAAACAGAGTTTACAACTCTAAAGCTTATTGGCCGAGGTAAGGTTCGTGATATCTATTCAGTAAAAGACTATTTGCTCATCGTGACCACCGACCGCATCTCAGCATTTGATGTTATCATGCCTAATCCTGTGCCCGGCAAAGGTATAATTCTAAACCGCATGTCCGCCTTCTGGTTCGAGCAAATGAAAGATATTATCGGCAATCACATTGTTTCTATTAATCCTGCCGAGTTTCCCGAAGAATGTGCCCCCTACCGCAAAGATCTGGAAGGCAGAAGCATGTTAGTTAAAAAAGCTACTCCGCTGCCGGTTGAGTGTATTGTCCGTGGTTATTTGAGCGGCTCCGGCTGGAAAGATTATCAGCACAACAAAACAGTTTCCGGAATTAAATTGCCGGATGGGCTGAAAGAATCATCCAAATTACCTGAACCTATTTTCACTCCGACCACTAAAGCGGAGGCAGGCGAACATGATTCGCCCATTAACAGAAAAGAAATGGTGGATCTTATCGGCGCGGACATTACGGATAAAGTTATTAAAACGAGTTTAGCCATTTACGAACGCGCCACGAAAATCGCCCGAAAATCCGGCATTATAATTGCCGATACGAAAATGGAATTTGGAATGATCGGCAAAGAATTAATTCTGATTGATGAATTGCTAACTCCCGATTCTTCCCGCTTCTGGTATGCCGATGATTACGAAGAAGGCCGGCCGCAAAAAAGTTTTGACAAGCAGTTCTTAAGAGACTATCTTATCTCCATTAAATGGAATCAAAAGCCGCCCGCGCCGGAATTGCCTACAGAAATCATAGAAAATACAAGGAAAAAATACGAAGAAGCGCTAAAGCGGCTTGTGGGATGATATATAATCCCGTGTTGACTTAAACTAAATTGTTATTAGATTATAATAAAATTCAGATAGAAAGAACCTTTTTCCCGAGAGGAGATGTGTATTTTGATCAATAAAAAACTGTATGATTACCGGTTAAAACAAAAAATTCTATACATTGACAAAGTTAATCCCAATGTGCTTCAGAATTATGGCGACTTGTTTTTAGAAGAAGGCCTCCTTTCCGATGCGCTAGATTTTTACCAAAAGGCAAATTATAATAACGGTATGCAAAAAATTAAAGATATAGCTTTAGACAAGGGCGATGTTATGCTTTTCCAGCAAGTTGCCAAAGCACTTCACCTGGAATTAAAACCTGCCGACTGGGAAGGTATCGGTAAAAAAGCCATTGATCTTAAAAAATATTTCTTTGCTCAGCAGGCTCTGGAGAGCGCAAATAATGAGGAGATGCTCAATTCCCTCAAGAAAATAATGCAAAACGAGGGAGATGGAAAAAGCGCATGACTAAAAAAGATTATTATGAAATTCTGAATGTGGCAAAAACAGCTTCAGAAGAAGAGATAAAAAAAAGCTACCGCACATTAGCGATGCAGTGCCATCCGGACAAGAACCCGGGAAACAAAAAAGCGGAAGAACAATTTAAAGAAGCGGCTGAGGCTTACGAAGTATTAAGTGACAGACAAAAAAGGGAAATATATGACCAGTATGGGCATGAAGGCTTAAGCAGCAACGGTTTTAGAGGTTTCAGCGGCTTTGATGACATCTTTTCCCATTTTAGTAATATTTTTGAGGATGCTTTCGGATATGGCAATGTACGGGGACGAGGGCAATCGCGTTCTTCTGGTTCCGCCGGCGCCGATTTACGCTATGATCTGAAAATTTCCTTCCTAGATGCCGCCTTCGGACTTACCACTACAGTTGAACTGGAAAAATTAGCCACCTGTCATAAATGCCGCGGCACTGGAGCCGCTCCGGGATCATCTCCAGAAACATGCCGCACCTGTAAGGGACGCGGTCAGGTAATCCAATCCAGCGGTTTTTTTACCATCAGTTCCACCTGCCCGCATTGCAATGGATATGGCAAATTCATCGCCAAACCCTGCGACAATTGCCGGGGTATGGGCAAAGAACAAGTACCTAAAACTGTGCAGCTGAAAATTCCCGCCGGCGTGGAAACAGGATCACGTCTGCGCCTGCGCGGTGAGGGAGAAGCCGGAGACCACGGCGGACCTGACGGCGATTTGTATGTATTTCTGCATGTCGAAGAGCATGAATTTTTCACCAGATCTGGCAATGATATCATCTGTCGCATCCCTATTTCTTTTGTTCATGCCGCGTTGGGAGGAACAATTGAAGTGCCTACACTTCAAGGCAAAGAAAAATTAAAAATTCCCAAGGGTACGCAAAACGGAAAAACTTTCCGGCTCAAAGGCAAAGGAATCGCTCATATCCGGGGTTACGGACGCGGAGATCAGATTATTGAAATTTTTGTGCAAATCCCCACGGAATTAAGTAAAAAGCAGGAAGAACTTTTAGTCGAGTTTGAAAAACTCAATCAGGCAGCCAGCTGATTTTGATAAGAGATTGCCGCATCACGGGTATGAACCCCAAAGCAGACTTTGGAAACGTACCTCAGCAAGCTGCGGAATATTATACCCTCCGCTTCACGGGATTGTTCAACTTACCAATTACGCTACGCCTATAGTGACCCTATAGTGACCTTTAGGTTATTTAGGTTATTCGCTTTCGTAATTGGAGTTTCACAAATAATAGCGATTGCAATACCGGATGACATGTGCTTTAAACTCCTCAAATAAATTTACCGGAGGACGAAACATGAAAAGAAATGATTTTTTGCTCTTGATCTCATCATTATTCGCTCTTTTTATTTTTTCCGGGTGCGTTCCACTGATTGTTGGAGGTGCGGCCGCTGGAGCAGGTACGGCGGGAACCTTCTATTATGTTAACGGCGGACTTAAAACCGATTACTCCGCCCCCTTTGATAAAGTCTGGAGCGCTTGCGAAAAGACCATAGCCGATATGCACGGCATTGAAGTAATTCCCGACAAAGAAATTGCTCAGGGAACAATCAGCACATTGATAAATGATGAAAAAGTCAAATTCGATATTACATATAAATCAAAAAATTTAACCACAGTAACCATTCGCGTGGGCTTAATCGGTAACAAACTGTCGTCCCAACTATTACATGATAAAATTACCGATTACCTGATCAAGGAATAAAAAAAGCGTATATAATATGGCCGGGTAAACCGATGAACAAAAAAGTTATCGTAGGTATCCTGATCAGCGTCATCATGGTTTATTTGTCCGTAAGAGGAATTAATCTTCAGGATGTTTTCCGTGATCTGAAAAAAATCCAACTAACTTATGTTATTTTTTTCATCCTCCTTGTAATTTTAATGCAATGGCTGCGATCATATCGCTGGGGCATTATTCTACAGCCGATAGAGAAAATTGATCAGCTCTCTCTCTTTTCCGTTACTTCCGTGGGATTTTTAGCCATTTCTGCAATTCCCGCGCGAATTGGTGAGCTGGCCAGGCCTTATTTAATCTCCAAAAGAAGTTCAATAAAAATGTCTTCCGCCCTGGGAACTATTCTTGTTGAAAGGGTGTTGGATATTTTTACCATATTGGCAATTGCTGTAATTGTTCTTTCTCTTGCTGATCGGCCTGATCTGCCTTCATGGATGATTAAATTGAGTATTATTTTCTTCCTGCTCGCTTTAGCGGGGTTTTGTTTTATTTTGTTTTTAATTCTGCGCAGAGAAACAGCGCTGAAGTTCATAAATATAATTTTGAATAAGATTCCCGGAAAACTCGCTAATAAAATAGATGAATTGATCCATCATTTTATTGACGGCTTTCAGATTATAACTAATATTAAATTTCTATTGTATTTGTTTTTTCTTTCGGCTTTGGTTTGGCTTGTGGATGTGCTGGCTATTTATATGCTGTTGAAGGCTTTTGGGTTTACCTTGCCGGTAATGGCATCATTCGTTGTAATGATTTTTCTTCTTGTGGGCATAGCCATTCCCACAGCCCCTGGTTATATTGGCAATTGGCAATACGCCTGCTGGCTTGCCTTAGATCTTTTCCATTTGGCTAAAACTGAAGCGCTTTCTTTTGCAGTTGGTTACAATTTCTTATCCATGGCCATTGTAGCCTTACTCGGAGTTGCATTTCTCCCCTTTAATAAATTTTCTATCTCCGATATGAAAAAACAAATGGATTACAAAAGAGAAGATTAAGACTCATCCTTTGTCACAACTTTGAGGCTTTTAATTTTCTTATGCAAATTACTTCGCTCCATACCGATTGCTTCCGCAGTCTTGGAAATATTACCTTCGTTTTCTTCTAATTTCTTGATGATAAATTGACGTTCAAAATCCATCTTGGCATCTTTCAATGAGTCGGCGGCAACGGCTACCGAATCTGAACCGGACGCTACGTTATCTATTTTAGCATTGAGCAACGGAATATCTTTAGCCGTGATTTCGTTGGATGGAGTTAGAATAATCAACCTTTCAATAATGTTTTTCAATTCCCGGACATTCCCCGGCCAATCGTGTTTCATAAGCATTGCCAATGCATCGTCAGTTAAGACCTTCGGCGTCTGACCTTCTTTAATGGAGAAATCCAGAAAAAAGCGCTCCGCCAAAAGTTTAATATCTTCCTTTCTTTCGCGCAGGGTCGGAACACACAAAGGAATTACATGCAAACGATAATAAAGATCCTGCCGGAAACGCCCCGCCTTCATTTCCTCTTCCAAATCCTTATTGGTGGCGGCTAAAACCCGCACATCCATGTCAATTAATTTATTGCCGCCGACCCGTTCAAACTTTTTCTCCTGCAGGATCCGCAGAATTTTTGCCTGCGCTTTCAGGCTCATGTCGGCCACCTCATCAAGAAAAATCGTGCCTTCGTGGGCAAGATCGAATTTGCCGCGCTTTTTCTCTGTCGCTCCGGTAAAAGCTCCTTTTTCGTGGCCGAATAATTCGCTTTCAATCAGCTCTTCGGGAATCGCCGCACAGTTGACTTCCACAATATCTTTATGCGATCTCCAGCTTAAGTGATGGATAGAACGCGCCACTAATTCTTTGCCCGTCCCGTTTTCCCCCATAATCAAAATCCACGCATTCGTTGGCGCAACAATACTGATCATTTCTTTAAGTTCGGTTATCACCGAGCTTTGGCCGGTCAGTTCGTATTGATGAGAAACTTTTTGCTTCAATAAAACGTTTTCTTCTTTGAGACGAACTAAATTGATGGCATTGTTTACCAAAATTATAATTTTATCCAGCGATAGGGGTTTCTCAATAAAATCAAAAGCTCCGAGTTTCGTAGCTTTCACTGCTGTTTCGATTGTGCCATGGCCGGACATTATAATTACCAATACTTTTGGATGTGCATTTTTTATGGCTTTAAGAGTCTCCAAGCCATCCATACCCGGCAGCCAAATATCGAGCAGCACAAGCTGCGGCATTTCTTCCTCAATGAGCTTAACAGCTTCTTCGCCGCTGCCCGCCACCAGCACTTGATAGCCTTCATCGCTTAAGATTGCCTTTAACGACTGGCAAATGCTCACTTCATCATCAACTACAAGGATTGTCTCGTTCATAATACTTACTCTTTGGGGTTCATCCATTTATTTTATTAACATATCACGGGTATGAATCCCAAAGCAAGCTTTGGGATTCATACCCTCCGCTGCGCGGGATAATTTCCAATAGCCAAAGGCTATTGAATAATTCGACTTGCAAATTTCAGTCGCAGATGACCGTTAGGTTATGCGCTTCGCTTCTGAAACTTTGGTCTCACTATCAACTAGTGTCAATCCCATTCCGCTCCGCTTCAGGGATAATTCCACACTCGCTTCCTATAGTCAGCGAGTGTCATTAAACTTCCGAAACCGGCAACTGAAAAGAAACAATCGTTCCTGTGGGATTGTTGTCGGCAACACTGACCTGACCATGATGATCAGAGATTATTGAATTGACGATTGCCAAACCCAAACCGGTCCCGAATTTCTTTGTCGAAAAATACGGCTCAAAAACTTTCCTTTTATTACCCGAAGGAACCCCCGCGCCATCGTCGGCCACAGCCACAGTAGCTTTGCGGTGTTGTTCGTCATAACTTACAGTAATTTCGATGCGGCCGTTTTTCTTATTAATTGCCGCGACGGCATTATCCAGCAAATTGATCATTACTCTGTTAATTTGCTCGGCATCAAGGTCAAACTTCGGTAATCCTTCGGCAGGCTTAAATTCAAAAACAATATCCTTATGGGCATCCTGAAAAAGTAAAACAGCTTCGGCAACTACCGCATTTAAGTCATTGAGTGTCAGAGAAGTCACGGGCATCCGTGCGTAACGGGAAAATTCATTGACAAGATTTTTCAGCACCTCCACCTGATCAATAATTGTTTGAGTGCACTCTTTAAATACGGAACCTTCTTCTCCCAATTTATCTCCATATTTTCGCTGCAATCTTTGCGCGGAAAGCTGCACCGGTGTCAGCGGATTTTTGATTTCATGCGCCATACGACGGGCAACCTCACGCCAGGCAGCGGCACGTTCCGCCTTTTGAATTTGGGTCAAATCTTCAAAAACCACTACGATACCAGAATCGTTACCTTCCTCATCTTGAATTGTTGTAATTGTCAGAAGGACAGTAAGAGCTTTATCTTTAAGCATAACTTCCAATTGTTTTTCCAATAAGCTCTCATTGTTTTCTTTCATTTCCTGTAAAAATTCGTCAACAAGGGAAAGATGTTCCGGTATCATTAAATCACGATAATTTTGAAAAAGAACCTTCTCCGATTTAATATCGAACATTTTCTCCGCAGCACGATTAACAGTAGTTATCATTCCAGCTTTGTCTACAGAAATAACACCTGCCGAGACGTTGCGCAAAACTGTTTCCATATATTTTCGCCGCTGCTCCAGATTTATATTGGCTTCTTCTAAACTATTTTTGCTTTTCTTTAAATCCTTGGTCATTTGATTAAAGGACTTGACTAAAAGTCCAATTTCATCGTCCGCTTCAATGTCAATGCGGCTATCCAAATCTCCCTGTGTAATTCTATTAGTGGCCAGGACAAGATCTTGAATAGGATCAGTAATTCCCTTTGCCAGAGTCAGCCCAAACCATGTCGCCAAAAATATGATTACCAACGTCACGATGGATAATGTAATAATATAATTTGATTTAATTGGGTTTTTCAGAAGCTTAATCCGGCCATACTGCTCCGAGGCGTTAGCTATACTTCTGAGTTTATCCACGAAACCTTTGGGAATAATATAACTTACCGAAATACGGCCAATTACTTCCGAGGGCACTGTATTAGAAAAAACAGGCACAATCCCGACAACTGCATCTCCAATATTGGTAGCCTGAATTGTAGATTCTTCTTTGCCGGAATAAATATCTTCTATCATTTGGGGAACGAGAGTTACCGGAACCAGATCCGGATGTTCGGCATCAGCAAAAACCATTTTATCTTTTTGAAAATCAAAATAAGTTTCGACCATGCCCACTTTATAATTCTTTTGGCGTTGACCAATAAAATCTTTTAGATATTCAACTCGTTCACGTTCATAGAGACGGTTCTTGGTTATATCCGCACTGATTTGACGGGCATTGAACTTGGCTTGTTCCTCCATTTGCTGATAATAAACCTGAGCCACTTCCAATGAGCGATTTAAGGCATCGCCAATCTTAATGTTGAACCAAAACTCAATACTGTAAGAAAGAAAATTTATGGCAAATAAAAAAAGCAAAATTGTCGGAATAAGAGATAACCCGACAAAAGTAGCCACCAGCTTTGTCCTTAATTTGGAGCCGATAATACCGCGGCGATGCTCATAAAAGAGCTTGACCACATTCCGAATAATCAGAAAAAGCAGAAGGAGTATTAAAATAACATTTATACTGGAAAGGCCATAAACGAAAATATTTGTTGATAGAGGCAAATCTTCCTTGTTGAAAAATTGACTGGCAATTAAGGTAAAGGTGATCGCTAAAATGCCCACAACAACCATAATAATCCGCTCACGGCGGCGTTTTCTCAATTCCTTTTCATCAATATTATTTTTTTGTTTTTTTGCCATTGGCTAATCAAAGCAGTTCAATTCATTATTTTGGGAAAACAAAAATTAATAGGAAAAATTCTGCCGCTCCCAGGCTGTTTCAAAATCCCAATAAGAAACGAAGAAAAAGACATTTTCCATATGCAAGGGCAAGCGCGCCTTATCCATTTTAACTTTAATTAGCAGATAGTAATTGTTCCCCTTCACCAACGAAGCTAAAGGAACAGCAATAATTCCATTAAAATCTGCCATTGCCTTCTGCGCACTTTCAAAATCAGAAAAAATAACCGGCTGTGGGTTGCCATTAGTATAGACACTAAATGTCTTTTTAAGATTATCATATTTTATAGTGCGTTTAATTTCATGTATGGTTATTTTTTTATCCCATACAAAAGACCTAACCTGATAAATTTCGAGTTGCAGGGTAAAAGTGGCGGGAATTCCGGCCAGAATAGCCAATTCCATATCGGGTTTAAAACCGTTGACCAGCCGCGCATATAAAAGCACGTTTTCTGCGTTATTTGTAATCAAAATATCCGTCATTTTTGGTTCTAAGGCCTGCGCCTGCATTGGAAATTCCATAAAACCAAAAATAACAAACAAGGAAATTAAAATTATACCGTAATAATTCTTCTTTGCTTTTTTCATAAAAACGCCAATTTTCTCAGGATTTAAGGCACCCGTATGGAAGTAACCCGATATAAAAACTTTAATATGTTATACTAGGCAACCTGACGATAAAAATCAAGATTAATTTGGTTTAAACTGGAATGGCGTCGAGAATTCTAAAGGAAGGGATTTTTAAATAATTAAGCTTATGAACTTCTTCTTTATTGATACAATTGACAATTTCCCAGCAATCTTTTTTGCGCATTAATTCCTTAAGTAACAGGTTATTCAAACGGTGGCCCGATTTGTAGGCTATAAAATGGCCGATAATCGGCATTCCCAGCAAAAACAAGTCTCCGATCGCATCAAGAATTTTATGTTTGACAAAGACATCCGGAATACGCAGTCCCTCTTTATTGATAATTTTTTTATCGTCTAGAACGATAACATTTTTCAGTGATCCGCCCAGCGCTAAGCCTTTTGCTTGCAAGAATTCCAGATCTTTTAAAAAACCAAAAGTCTGGGCGGCAGAAATTTCTTTTTCATATTTTTCATCCGAGAAGGTCATGCTGTATGATTGTTTACCAATAAAAGGATGTTTAAAATCTATTTCATAAGTTATCTTAAATTCTTCTGCCGGCAACAACACGGCGCTGGCATCACCTTCAGTTACGGAAACCGGCTTTTTAATTATGAGCAGTTTTTTATTTTTCTCCTGTACGTGCGTACCCACTTCTTTGAGCATGTTCACAAAGGGAAGCGCGCTGCCATCCATAACAGGAACTTCAAAAGAGTCCAGTTCAATAATCGCGTTATCCACACCCATCCCGCTGAATGCCGATAGAAGATGCTCTACGGTGGAAACAGTAACTCCGTTAGAACCCAATGTTGTAGCCAACGTCGTATCACAAACATTATCGTAACGCGCGGGAATCGGCTCAGCATCGGTCAAATCCTTACGGATAAAAATTATACCTGTATCCACCGGCGCTGGTATTATCTTCATGTTAACTTTCCGACCGGTATGCAATCCAATGCTGGAACAATTTATTTCTTTTTTTAATGTACGCTGAAGATTCATAACCTCTTTCCAAAATAAAAAGATTGATACTTCAAATAATAGCAATTAGCATACCATATCCTACGATATTTGTTATAAAAGATAAGTTTACGTAATAATTGTATTTTTGTATAGATTGGGATTGATTAAAGCAGATATTCTTTGTTTTTGTGTGGTAAAAAAAGACACAGCCAATGTGCTCAATATACAATCAACTGAACTTACTTGTAAAATCGTTGTTTTTCGCTGTAAATACAGCCGCAATAAGGTTGGCGGTACATCCCCAGTTCTTTGGATATTTTTACACCTTCCGCCCACCCGGCACGGAAATCCTGATAATAAAAGAATATTCCCAATTGCTCGCTTAGGTTTTTTCCGATTTCCCGAATTAAGTCATGATTTTGATATTTGCTGTAGAGCAAGGTGGTTGTAAAACCATCGTATTTTTCCCGAATAGCTAACTCGGCCGTGTATACTAAGCGATCCCTCAGACAGAAGGCGCATCTTTCATCTTCCTTTAAAACAGCAACCGCCCGCAAAAATTCTTCCAGCGGATAATCTTCTGGCCAAATAACGTTTAGAAATGTTTTATTTGCGTAATCGCTGAGAGTCTGTTGGCGCCTCTGGTATTCCTGATAGGGATGAATGTTGGGATTATAAAAAACTCCGGTGATCTCATGCCCCTGAGTTCTTAATTCTTTCAGGGGATAAATTGTGCAAGGCCCGCAGCAGATGTGCATAAGCATTTTCATATAAAAGCCACCATAACTAAAGGACTGTTGAAAAACGCTCATCTGCTGTGTTGCGCTGCAAACCGTACCGCTCAACGTATATCCATATACGCCTCACGATCCGGTTTTTGCACGCCTTGCATCTGAACATTTTTGAACAGTCCTAAAACATCACGTTCCAAAACGATTATGCCATTCTACAACGGCATGACGTAGAATTGTAATTTTATTTATCATTGCCCAACTCGATTGGGCAATCCAGTATTCCCTTTATTTTATCGGACCCTGTCCCTCGTTTCCCTCATATTTTCCCCTTAAGGCTGGTAACATACTCATTAAATTATTTTTTCTAAATTCTAGATTCTTCCAATCATTACCAGTAATAATTTTACGGCAATTAGAATTACTACAATTGCATTTCATTTTAAATTTTGGATTAGATTCTGCTAGACCATAATCGTAAGTTAATTCTTCACCTTTCCTAATATTCCTAATCGCAATAAAATCTCCATTTTTATTAAAACCAACATTTCCATTACATGAATGATTAAAATACCATTCAATACATAATTTATTAAAATCATTATCTTCTGGTGAAACAAATCCTTTTGGAGAGCCAATACAAAAATCTAAAATTTTTTTCTTAATATCTTTATTAGCATATTTTACTTCTTCCCAAGAAACCAAATCCTTGTAGTCTTCTTTATGTATACCTTCAGCAATAAACTGTCTTTTTTTTATTTTCCTAGCAGCAAAAACTCCAATACCATGAATTTTTGATGTCGCAAGCTCTATCAAAACTTCTTTAAATATTTTTTTATTCAAGTCCATTCTCTGCCTCTATAAATTCATTCTTTCTTTTCAAATAAGTCTTTTCCAAATGTTCCTTTTTCTGTTTTTTATTCAACCTACCTTTAATCTCTACTTCTTTTACTTCATAATCCAAATAATTTTCATACAATGCTTGTAAATTCTCATAATAAGTATCATCTTCTTCTGATTCTATGCACCAGTTACTTCTTATTGCCTTAATACTTTTGTTTTTATAACTGAAAAAGTAATAACGACTTGCGTACCAACCAAGAGTGCTATCCCACACCAATTTTTTATCAATAACTCCTTTGTAAACAAGGGTACTAAAATCTTCTAAAAGCTCTAAAACTTGCTCTAAATAATCCAAATTCACATTTTCGCCAGATACATCTTCATGTTCCAATACTTTCATTGCATTTTTTCTATTTTTTCTCATTTGATCAGCATTCCATTGTTTACTATAATCTATCAATGTTTGTATTTTATATTGTTCTTGTATGGAAACCAATTGAAAATAAATTATTAGTGCCCCTATCAATCCAACTCCATATGTTATTAATTGTTCCTTATTTAAATAATATGTATTTATTAAATCACAGTTCGACAAATGATATTTATGAAAGAAAGAAATGAATAATAAAATAAAGTAAAATAAAAACCCAACAAATAATGCTATTCCAGGTAAAGTGTATAATTTTTTGGAATTACTTCTAATGCAACTTATAATATCTCTAATGTATCTTCTAATATTTTGCATACAATCGCCTCTTTTAATACAAAGTTCGAAACATGGGGACATCCATATTAGTTTCCAATCTCTGTTAGGGCTGTTCAAAAATGTTCAGATGCAAGGCGCACAGAAAACCGAACCGCGAGGTGTATTTTTTATACGTTGAGTGGTGCGGTTTTTTGCGCAACGCCGCAGATGGGCGTTTTTCAACAGCCCCACAGCTTAAAATATTTCTCCCTGTCTGGTCGCCTTAAGCCCAAAGTGTTCGTAAGCTCTGGCGGAGGCGATTCTTCCCCGCGCTGTTCTTTGCAGATAACCTTCCTGGATCAGATACGGTTCATAGACATCTTCGATGGTCACCCTTTCTTCGCCGATTGCCGCGGCAAGGCTCTCCACACCGACTGGCCCGCCGTTAAATTTTTCTATCAGCGTCAGAAGAAGTTTTCTGTCCATCTGGTCAAAACCTTTTTGATCAACTTCGAAAGCGTCCAGCGCCTCCCGCGCGATTTTCCCGTCAATTGTTCCATCAGCTTTCACTTCGGCATAGTCGCGGACACGTTTGAGCAATCGATTAGCAATACGCGGCGTTCCGCGCGCGCGCTTGGCCAATTCTTCAGCTCCGGCGGCGGCAAGTTTTACTCCCAAAATAGAAGCAGATCTCTTGATAATAATGGTGAGTTCCTGCGGCGTGTAAAACTCCAGACGGAAATGCATGCCGAAACGATCACGCAAAGGCGAAGTCAGTGAACCGGCACGAGTCGTTGCGCCCACCAGCGTGAATTTGGGAATGTCGAGTTTCATTGATCTGGCCGATGGTCCCTGCCCGATTAAAATATCAATATGGAAATCTTCCATGGCCGGATATAAAATTTCTTCAACCACGTGGGAAAGCCGGTGAATTTCATCAATGAAGAGAACCTCATGTTCCTGCATATTCGTTAATATTGCCGCTAAATCTCCCGGCCTTTCAATAACCGGCCCGGAAGTGACTTTGATATCCACCCCCATTTCTTTGGCAATAATATAAGCCAGAGTAGTTTTTCCCAGACCCGGCGGCCCATACAAAAGAACATGATCGAGTGCCTCGCGGCGTTTTCTAGCGGCTTCAATGAAGATAGCCAGATTGCTCTTGACTTTTTCCTGACCGATATAATCGGTTAACTTTGCCGGCCGCAAAGTAACTTCAAATTTACATTCTTCTTCGGTGCTAAGAGGACTGATTAAAGAGTTTTTGAAAGGTGTCTCCATGTCTTACATACCTGATCCGGACAATTTAACCGGCAAGAATTTTTAAGGTCTTTTTCAAAAGTTTATCCATTCCCAACTCTTCTTCGGATGCTCGTAAAACCTTATCTAACGCATCCTTAGCAACATTACTCTTATAACCTAAATTCACCAAAGCGGAAAGTGCATCTTCTATGATAATCTCGCCGGCCTGATGTTCATCATCCGCCGCCGGCGTTTCTTCCAGCATCATTTTCTTGATAACTTTTTCTTTTAGTTCAAGGATCAAACGCTCCGCCATTTTTTTGCCCACTCCCGGAATGTTGACCAGCTTCCCCACATTGCCACCGGATATAGCACGCAACAAATCCTGCGCGGAAATACCGGAAAGGATGTTCATGGACATTTTCGGGCCGATGCCGCTTACGGAGATCATCAACTGAAAGAGATCTCTTTCCTGATTCGTGTAAAAACCAAATAAATTTATGGCGTCCTGTTTGACGTTGGTATGAACATGCAGGGTTATTGTCTGTCCGGCTTCCGGCAACTCATAGAAAGTTGTTAAAGGAATAAAAATACGGTAACCGACGCCATGAACATCAACAATAACATGGGAGATACCTTTATAAACAATTTTGCCGCTGATTAAAGCAATCATTAGATTGGTTGTTCCTTTAAGAAATTAGCATGGCATATCGCGCTCGCCAGCGCGTCCGCGGCGTCTGCCGGAGGCAGGGCCGGAAGCTTTAAAATCGCTTTAACCATTATTTGCACCTGTCTTTTCTCCGCCCTTCCGTAACCCACCACGGCTTTTTTTACTTCCAGTGGTGAATATTCAAAAACCGGTATACCTTTATCGGCGCCGGCAAAAATTACCACGCCTCTTACCTGAGCCTGCTTAATCAAACTGCGAACATTTTTTCCGTAAAAAATATTTTCCAGCGAGATGGCCTGGGGCGCGGTCTGCGTGATCACCGCGGATAGTTGCTGATAAATGGAAATTAACATTGTGGATAAAAGAGAATCTTTTTTCGTTTTGATTTCGCCATGGAGGACATGACGTAAATAATTGCCTTCTTTTTCAATGATGCCGTAACCGGTAACATGGCTGCCTGGATCAATTCCTAAGATTCGCAATTCTTCTCATTCCGTAAATAATTTAAACTTTTTTACCAAAGATACAACGTGAAAGCGGCTTGATATTTATTAACTTAACTTCTCCATGACATCTTCATCTATATCGAAATTAGCGTAAACATTTTGTACATCGTCATTATCTTCGAGCTTTTCCATCATTTTCAGCATTTGTTCCGCTTTATTTGCTCCCAATTTCACGGTATTGGACGGAATCATACTGATTCTGGCTTCCAGATGTTTTATCCCCTTGGCATCAAGCACTTTTTTTATCGATTCAAATGAAGCAGGATCCGTAATCACATCATATTCATCATCTTCATTTTGCACGTCTTCCGCTCCGGCTTCCAGAGCCAGTTCCATCAGGGCATCTTCATCAATAACTTTTTTATCGATAACAATGCTTCCTTTTTTCGCGAATATCCACGATACGCAGCCGTTTTCACCAAGATTGCCTCCGTGCTTGGAAAAGATATGTCTAATTTCCGCCACCGTCCTGTTTTTATTGTCGGTCATAATTTCTACTAAAACGGCCACGCCGCCGGGGCCATAACCTTCATAAGTGATTTCTTCATAATTGGCCGCGCCTTCGCCGCCGCCAACACCTTTTTTGATCGCCCTTTCTATATTATCCTTGGGCATGTTTTCTTCTTTAGCGATTAGAACAGCTTGCCTAAGTCGAGAGTTTCCTTCAATATCGCCGCCACCCAGCCTTGCGGCCAAGGTTATTTCCTTAATAATCTTGGTAAATATCTTGCCACGTTTAGAATCTATCGCGCCTTTTTTTCTTTTTATTGTGCTCCATTTAGAATGGCCGGACATGTTCTTTCTCCTTGATGGTTTTTCACTGCTTTTCTCTAATCACGGTTATGAACCACAAAGCTTGCTTTATAGTTCATAACCTTCGCGTAGCGGGATTGTTCACCTTGCCAATTCTACTGCGCTACGCTTTCAGAATTGGAGTTTCACAATAACACAAGGTAATAAGCTTGTAAAGTTTATTACTTTTAATCTGCCCCGGCAATTATCTGTATGTTATGCATAAAGGAAGGTTAAATCCGGCAAAATATGAATTTATCAAAAAATGTTGGGGTGCATTGCCCATGACAATGGAAGAAATATTCTGTATTAAAGAAGTTCGCAATTCTGCTATCCTGCCTAATTGCGAACTTCTTTTGTTTTTACTGTGCGGACAATCCGCCGTCGATCGGGATGATAGCGCCCGTCATGAAGTCTGAGGCCTTGGAGGCCAGAAAAACGGCCACTCCTTTGATCTCGTCCTCGTCGCCGTACATCTTGAGCGGAATGGCGGCCAAGGTCAGGTCGAGGATCGGTTTCATCTCCGGCTTGAATACATGAGCCATCATATCGGTCTTGAAGAATCCCGGCGCTATACAGTTTACATTAATCTTGTAGCGAGCAAGTTTGATGGCCAGGGTCTTTGTTAAACCCTCTACGGCGAACTTTGATGGATTGTAGGCCACAGCCGGATGTTCTTCTTCATTGGACCCGCGCGAACCGTAGATTGAAGAGACGTTGATCATCTTGCCCCCGCCCTTTTCCTTCATAATACGGGCGACCTGCTGGGATAAAATCCATACGCCTTTTATATTAACGTCGAATATCTTCTCCCATTTGTCCAACGGGAAATCCAGGGTCGGCGCGCCCCAGGTAAGTCCGGCATTGTTGACCAATATATCGATAGTACCGAATTTATCCATGGTGGTCTTGACCAGATTATCAATATCGTCTTTCTTGGCCATGTCGCATTTCACTGCCAGGGCCTTAACGCCCAGCTTTTCCAGTTCCTGTACCTCTTTTTCGCAGTTATCCAACTTGCGTGAGGCGATCACCACATTCGAGCCCGCCTCGGCCAATCCCGTGGCCATAAATTTGCCAATACCCCTGCCGCCACCGGTAACGATGGAAACCTTGCCTTTTAAATCAAACAAATTTTTTATATTCATTACAAACTCCTTAGGTAATATAGTTCTTTTTTACCTTGGGAGTATATGAAAAATGATCTTGTGTGTCAAAGGAATTTTTACTGCAAAATATAGGAGGATTTGCTCATGATCATAAAAGAAAGATATTGATACGTCCTTGACATTTCTTATCATGAACGTCACCGATTTTACGTACGGAATAGCTATTAACTCTCCTCGCTGGTTGGTACGACCAAGCGGATGTGCCGTCTCGCGAGCATGAGGATGGGGGTGTCCCAGTCGCGCCCCGATCCATCTATCGATCTCAGTTCCACGTTTATGAGAGTGAGGAACTCCTGCTCGGGACGGTTTATGTAGTCAGAGATTCGGCTACGGTAACCCTCTTGGGGCAACTTAACATCGCCCTCCACCCGGTAGCGGTCAGTCTCCACCACGATCCTCTCGAGCCGCACTTCCCCCGGGGCCATTAGAGTATCCTCCGCAATAGGACAGTGGGTGTACCTTTGACCAACGGAGCAAAGATAATCGCTGATTTGATAAGTAATTGCTTATTCATATTCTAATTATAAGGAATTTGTTCTTGTATGTCAATTAAATATTTACTACAAAATATGGTATGCGGCACCCATGATTATGGAAAGGTTTATCGATACGGTTATCTCTTTGATAAATCGATGCGCTTTTTTGATTGATTTGTCACGAAAGTTATTTTACCGTACTTTTCAGATAGGTTTCTTCTGCATATTTCTAAAAAACCCACGACATACCATTGCCATAAAAGCCGTCGTCTGTTGAGATATAAACAAAAGTTGTGTTTAGGAAGATAGGTGGTGTATCCACCGGTTGGTTGTTTCGCGACAGTCAGCCGGCCAAAAAACAAAAGGAAAGGATACACACACCATGAATAAAGATAACGTAG
>Ga0224555_1000592_pt1 | contig 55636 bp, 44 predicted proteins | sample 714S23034metaG_FD_180687 | JGI IMG/M metagenome (GOLD analysis project Ga0224555, IMG submission 180687) | Peat soil microbial communities from Stordalen Mire, Sweden - 717 S2 30-34 | ecosystem: Environmental > Terrestrial > Soil > Wetlands > Peat | place: Sweden: Norrbotten County, Stordalen... | reverse complement strand
CAACGGCGCCACATGTCGGTCCGCTGCTCCGCCGAAAGCCTCTCCCGTTTTCCTTGTGCCATAAACACCACCTTTTAGAAAATGAATCCATATCAGATGGTGTTGCACCGACCGGTTGAGACCACCACCCATTTCGGCAAGTTCGATTCTCAATGGGCACTAACGGGGCATGGTGCTCAGTAAGGGGCTCTATCCACGCCCCTCCCCACGAGTCCGTGGTTGCCTCTACTCTCCCCCACCCCTTCCAACATCCAATCCCTGTGACACAATAAGTCTCAAGGAGCAGCATGTCCGCAACCCTCACACCCCTCCCCGCGTCCCCCACCCGCAACATCCGCCGCACCCGCCTGCCCAACGGCCTGCTCGTCCTCACTGAATCCATACCCCACGTCCGTTCCGTCTCCATGGGCGTCTGGATCGACTCCGGCTCCCGCGACGAATCCCTCGCCCAGAACGGCATCTCTCACTTCGTCGAGCACATGGTCTTCAAGGGCACCACCTCCCGTTCCGCCCAGCAGTTCGCCCGCGAGGCCGACGCCATCGGCGGCAACCTCGACGCCTTCACCGGAAAGGAATCCATCTGCTTCAATATCAAGGTTCTCGATGAGAATATTGCACCAGCACTTGACCTTTTGACTGACCTCGTCCTCCACCCCACCTTCACCCCGGAGGACATTGCTCGCGAGCAGGGGGTCATCCTCGAAGAGATCAAAATGGACGAGGACAACCCCGACTACCTCGTCCACGAAACCTTCACCCAGAACTTCTGGAAAGGCCACTCCCTCGGCCGCCCCATTCTGGGCACCACCAAGACTGTCGCCAGCTTCAACCAGCAGATCGTCTTCGACTACTACGCCGGCCGTTTCACGCCGCGCAACATGGTCTTCTCCGCCGCAGGCCATCTCCACCACGACGCCTTCGTCGCCCAGGTCGCCGACCACTTCAGCTCGCTCGCCGCCTCCAGCGAAACGCCGCTCGTTCACGTCCCCGCCCCGGCCACTTTCCCGCACATCACCCTCAAGCGCAAGAAGTCGCTTGAGCAGGTCCAGCTTTGCCTCGGCGTCCCCGCCCCACCGGTAGCGTCGCCCGCCCGCTACGCCGTGTATCTGCTCAACACCATGCTGGGCGGCGGCATGAGCTCCCGCCTCTTCCAGACCATCCGCGAGGACCGCGGCCTCGCCTACTCCATCTACTCCGAGACCAACCCCTTCCGCGACACCGGATGCCTCGCCATCTACGCCGGTACCTCCGCCGAAAAGACTCCAGAGGTGCTTCGGCTTACGATCGACGAAATCCGCCGTCTCAAAGAAGACACCGTTCCGGAGGCAGAATTGAAGCGAGCGAAGGACCAGCTCAAAAGCAACATCGTGCTTGGCCTCGAAAGCTCCTCCAGCCGCATGGCCAATCTGGCCCGGCAGGAGATGTACTTCGGCCGCTTTTTTACCGTTGACGACATCATCACCGAGGTCGACGCCGTCACCCCGGCCGAAATCCAAACCCTCGCCCGCGATCTCTTCCGCCCTGAGACAATCGCACTTACCGTCCTCGGCAACCTCGGCAACCTTGAGGTCGACCGCAAAGCTCTCGCATGTTGAACCGCACGCTGTTACAGTTTGTAGCGGAGCAAAAGAGTCCATTCCGCTCCAGAGGAACCATGAAGACCACTGCAATCACTACCCATCCTGAACCTCGTACCTCGTCCCTCGAATTCGGCTTCACCCTCATCGAACTGCTCATCGTCATGTCCATCATGCTCATCCTGATGGCCCTCGCCGTGCCCCAGATGCTCAAAGTCAAAAAGAACGCCAACCAGGTGTCCGCGGTTCAGACCATGCGCACCATCGGATCGGCGGAGTTGAGCTACAACGGGCCTTACAGCGGCTTCGGCTGCCCGCTCTCCGTGCTCGGCGGCGATCCCAAAGCCGGCGCTCCCAGTGCCCAGGCAGCACAGCTGCTCCCCGCGGATCTCGCGGCTACAGGACAGAAATCCGGCTACACCTTCACCGTGACCTGCGGCTCCAAAACCACCATCAACAACCAGGACGTCTACAACTCGGTGGAGATCTTCGGCATACCCCAGACGGTCGGCAAGACCGGCGACAATGGTTACTGCTCCGACGAGAACAACGTCATCAAGATCGATCCCACCGGCGCCACAAACTGCACCCAATCCATGCAGTAATCTATCTAATTATAACATATGACAGAAGATAATAAGACGCAGCCACCACCACCTTATCCAACCTACGGACAACCCCAACCTGCCCGCCGCCCAGCCTGGTTCTGGATCCTAATCATCGGCGGCTGCTGCGCGGCGGTCATTTTCGTCCTCCTCATCATTGCAGCGGTCGCCATCCCTTCAATGCTCAGGATGAGAAAGGTCGCCAACCAGACCGCCGCAATCCAGACCCTGCGCGCCATCACTCAGGCTGAACTCGTCTACAGTGTGTCGTCCTATCCCGACAGCGGCTTCGGTTGCCCGCTCTCTGTGCTCGGCGGCGATCCCAAGTCCGGCGCGCCTACTGCCCAGGCAGCACAGCTGCTCCCCGCGGATCTCGCGGCTACTGGACAGAAATCCGGCTACACCTTCACTGTGACCTGCGGCTCCAAAACCACCATCAACAACCAGGACGTCTACAACTCGGTGGAGATCTTCGGCGTTCCTCAGGCGGTCGGCAAGACCGGCGACAACGGCTACTGCTCCGATGAGAACAACATCGTCAAGGTTGATCCCGCCGGCGGCACTAACTGCACCCAGTCCAGCCAGTAGATAGTTGTTTGAACCAGGCATGACGCAAGACCGTCCCATCCCGCCGCCACCACCGCCGCTAGCTGGGACTCGTCCGCCCTATCCGGCCCCCGGACAATTCTGGATCGCCATCATCGGCGCGTGCGCAGCGGTCGGCCTCGTCCTGCTCATCCTTGCGGCCCTGGCCATTCCTAATATGCTCAAGATCAAGAAGAATGCAAACGAGTCCGCGGCAACTATGACCATGCGCACCATCCAATCGGCAGAAGTCAGCTACAACTCCACGTACCCCAACATCGGCTACGCATGCCCACTCTCCGTGCTCGGCGGCGAACCCCTTTCCGGAGACCCAACAGCGCAGTCCGCTCAGCTTATTGATCCTGCCCTCGCAGCCAGCGGGTATAAGAACGGTTACATCTTCACCATTACCTGCGGTAACAAGGTCATAATCGACGACCACGAAACCTACGCCACCTACCGGCTCACAGCCGTACCCAAGTCGGTAGGCAAGACCGGCGACAACGGCTATTGCTCCGACGAGAACAATTTCATCATGTTCGACCCCGCCGGCGGCACCAACTGCCCACCACTGACTCGCCACCATAGTTCGAATCTGTCATTCTGAACGAAGTGAAGAATCCCCGCATTTCGCTCGTAGCCCCCTTGCTGCTCGCTCTCTTCTGCGCTCCGCTTCTCCACGCCCAGGCCGACCCCACCCTCATCCGGCGCGTTGACGACCACTACAACCACCTGCGGACCCTGCGGGCGCGCTATACCGAGCGCTATGCGGGCATGGGGATGGATCGCACCGAGTCCGGAACGCTCACGCTGAAGAAGCCCGGCCTGATGCGCTGGAGCTACGACAAGCCCGCCGGCAAGGTCTTCGTGCTTGACGGGCATTACGCCTGGTTCTATACGCCCGGCGACGCCCAGGTGTCGCGCACGCCGGCCAAGCAGCTTGACGACCTGCGCTCGCCGCTGCGATTCCTGCTGGGTCGCACCGAGCTCGCCAAGGAGATCGACCGGATCGCCACCGCACCCGAGGGCGCAAACTTCAAGATCACCGGCATTCCGAAAGGGATGGCGCAGCGGGTTCGCCTGCTGACGCTTATCGTCACGCCGGCGTGCGTGATTCAGGACATGAAGATTGAAGAGACGGATGGCTCGACGACCGATTTCACCTTTAGCGGAATCGAAGAGAACGTTGCGATTCCGGCATCGGACTTCGTCTTCACTCCACCGAAGGGGATTCCGGTGGTGGATGGGCAAGCGCCTATCTAGAGTTGTCAGTTGTCAGTTGTCAGGCAATGCCAAGGCAAATACGGAGATTCTGACCTTGCAGGTCAGAATGACGGCATGGGGGCGTGATGACCGTGTGGGGGCGTGATGACCGTATGGGGCGTGTGGGTTTCTTACGCGGGTTGATAAGGCGCGGCGTTGCAAAGTAGGCGGGGCTTACATGACGCTGCGCTGGGGACTATAGAATCGATAGTGAAGCTCATCTGACAATGGCGATTGAAGTGACCCAGGCTGCGGCCCCAACTGTTCTTACTACTACCGAGTTTCACGCGGCGGTTCACGCGCTCGCGCCGCGCGTTGCTGTTTTCGATTGCGATGGGACGTTGTGGTCCGGCGATGCCGGCTCCGGCTTCATGTACTGGACCATCGAGCGCGGCATGCTTTCGCCCGAGGCCATCGCACGGCTGGACGTGCACTACAAGGGCTACCTGGCCGGCCAGGTCTCCGAACTCGAGATCTGTGGGGAGATGGTGCAGATCTATGCGGGGCTGCGCGACGCGGAGATGCGCGCCGCCGCCAGAGAGTTCTTCGCGACCCAAACAGAGGCAAACATCTTTCCCGAGCTGCGCAGGCTGATCCGGGAACTCGAGACAGCGGGAACCGAGATCTGGGCAGTCAGTTCCACGTGCGACTGGGTGATTGAAGAAGCGGTGCTGCGGTTCGCAATCCCCGCAAACCGTGTGCTGGCGGCCCGGGTCGCGATTGCGGACGGCATGGTCACCGACACTCTGATCGAGGTTCCCACCGACGAAGGCAAGGTCGCTGCGCTGGCGCGTGCCGGCCTCACGGCGCCCGATGCGGTCTTCGGCAACTCCGTGCATGATGCGCACATGCTGGAGATTGCGCGGCGGGCGTTCCCGGTGAACCCTTCGGCCGAGTTGCTGCAGCGCGCCGCCGCGGAAGGCTGGGCGGTGTATTATCCGGCCTCGGTCGCGCCGCCGTAGGGTCCAATTAGCATTCTCTCGGGGGCTAAAGCCCCAATGAAATGGGCTGGTTATGGCGGGACTGAAGTCCCGCCCTTTCAAGACGGACCTTTCAAAGCCCGCATCTTTCAAGGCGGAAAACGACATGCTGTTAGAAGGGCTTCACATCCCGCTGACCACACCATTCCATGCGGATGGCGGTCTCAACCTGCGCAAGCTGGCCGCAAACGTGGAACGCTATTCACGCACGCCGGCCGCCGGGCTGATGGTGCTTGGCCCAGCGGGAGAACCAACGCTGCTCTCTGACGACGAGACGCGCGAAGTTCTGCGCGCAGCCGCCGAATCCGCTGCTCCCGAAAAAGTCCTCATTGCCGGCATCTCCCACGACAGCGTCCACGCGACCCTTGAGCTCGCCAGGTTCGCCGCTGAACTCAGCTACGACGCAGTTCTGGTTGGCAAACCCGGTGTCCTGGCCTCCTTCGGTATTGATCGCCCGCAACCCGACACACGCCTGCGTGAGGTGCTCACCTACTTTCAGAGCGTTGCCGACCGCTCCCCGATTCCCATCCTCCTGCTCAACGCTCGCGACCGCGCCCTTCCTATCGACGCCGTCGCGGAACTCGCGGCGCACCCGAACATCATCGCGCTGCTCGACGCCCAGCCTCATAACGTTCGATCCGGCGCATTCGAGCGACTCCTGACCCGCACCGCCCAGGTGAAACACAGCGTTATCGTCACTTCCGTGTTCTCAGCGGTCACGGCCCGCATGCAAAGGGCAGCGACCGCCGGCACGCTGGTCTCCACCGCCAGCCTGACAGGAACCGCAACCACTGTGGCGGAGCCGTCTGCCGGCGCGCTGCGCGCCCGTACGAAATCTGTCGGCTTTCAAATCCTCGCCGGCGACACCGAGGGGATGCTGGATGGCCTGCAGGCAGGAGCCGCAGGCATCGCTCCGGCCTTCGCCGCGTGCGCGCCGCAGGCCTGCTACGAGGTCTTCGCCGCCTGGAAAGATAACGACCGGCCGCTCGCCGAAGAGAAGCAATCACGCCTGGACGAAGCCGCCTATTTCGCCGAAGAGATGCTTGGCCCCGGCGGCTTGAAATTTGGCTGTGACCTGAACGGCTACTTCGGCGGTCTGCCCCGCCTGCCGCATCTGCCGCCTGACAGCGAGCAGAGGGCGGCGCTGGAGCGGCTGATGAAGGCGTTGCGAAACTAGAAATGCCCGGTGCTGAAGCCCCTTAGTTCTCTCGCCCTGATTCAGGGGCCTAAAGGCCCCTGCTCCCTCCGGATTCGAGCTTCGCCTACCCCAGCGAGCAAGCTCGCCGGGGACCCGGTTCGCTCGAATGACACGCTTTGCGTGTGATCAAACAAAGCCAAGACAACTACGGAGATTCTGACCCTTTCAGGGTCAGAATGACGGCGCGAGGGGATGCGGTTACGCGAGGGCGGTTATGCGGGCGGCGTGGAGCTCCTGGAGCGCGAAGACGCTGAGCGTGCCCTGCTGCAGTGCTGCGATTCCTTCGGCCGCAGCGCGTGCGGCTGCGAGCGTGGTGATGGTGGGAATACGCGCGAGTACGGCTGCGCGCCGAATGGCTTTCTCGTCGAAGAACGTCTCCTGTCCGCGGGGCGTATTGACGATGAGCTGGATGCGGTCGCCTTTGATGAGGTCGACGACGTTGGGCCGGCCTTCCTTCACCTTGAAGACGCGCTCGGGCTGGAGGCCGGCGGCTTCGAGCACCTCGGCGGTGCCGTGGGTTGCTACGAGATGGAAGCCCATCTCGACGAAGGTGCGAGCCAGCGAGACGACGGCATCCTTGTCGTGGTCGTTGACGCTCATGAAGATGGTGCCCTTGACGGGCAGCACCTGGCCCGCGGCGATCTGCGCCTTGGCGAATGCCTCGCCGAAGTTATCGGCGACGCCCATGACCTCGCCGGTGGATTTCATCTCCGGTCCGAGCACGGTGTCGACGCCGGGGAACTTGACCCACGGGAACACCGGCGACTTGACGAAGAAGTGCGCGCCGGTTTCGAGGTCGGCGCCGCTTTCGACCTGCTCCGGCAGCAGTTCCTTGAGCTTGCGGCCGACCATAAGGCGCGACGCGATCTTGGCCAGCGGTACGCCGGTGGCCTTGGAGACGTAGGGGACGGTGCGCGAGGCGCGTGGATTGACCTCAATGACGAAGACCTTGCCGCGCTGAATGGCGAACTGAATGTTGACCAGGCCAATGACGTTGAGCGCCATCGCCAGCTTGCGGGTGTGGGTGCGGATGGTACGCAGGACGTCGTCGCTGAGGTCGACCGCGGGGAGCACGCAGGAGGAGTCGCCAGAGTGGATGCCCGCCTCTTCGATGTGCTGCATGATGCCGGCGATGACGACGTCTTCGCCATCGCAGAGCGCGTCGACGTCGCACTCGACGGCGTCTTCGAGGAAGTGGTCGATGAGTACGGGGCGTTCCTGCGAGTACTCGATTGCGGTGCTCATGTAGCGGACGATTGCTTCATCGTCGTAGGCGATGACCATGGCGCGACCGCCGAGCACGTAGCTGGGGCGAACGAGCACGGGGTAGCCCACGCGATTCGCGCCGGTGACGGCCTCTTCAACGCTGGTGGCCATTGCGCCCTCGGGCTGCGGGATATTGAGTTCGGTGATGAGCTTGCCGAAGCGCTTGCGGTCCTCGGCGAGGTCGATGGACTCGGGCGAGGTGCCGATGATGGGGACGCCTGCACGCTTGAGGGGGAGCGAAAGGTTGAGCGGGGTCTGGCCGCCGAATTGCACGATCATGCCGATTTCGGCTCCGCCGGAGGCCTCGTGCGCATAGACGGCGAGCACATCTTCGAGCGTGAGGGGCTCGAAGTAGAGGCGATCGCTGGTGTCGTAGTCGGTGGAGACGGTCTCGGGATTACAGTTGACCATGATGGTCTCGTAGCCGTCCTCGCGGAGGGCGAAGGCGGCGTGGCAGCAGCAGTAGTCGAACTCGATTCCCTGCCCGATGCGGTTGGGGCCGCTGCCGAGGATGATGATCTTCTTGCGTGGGGTGGGCGCGGCCTCGTCTTCTTCGTCGTAGCAGCTGTAGAGGTACGGGGTGTAGCTTTCGAATTCGGCGGCGCAGGTGTCGACCAGTTTGAAGACGGGCTTGACGCCGAGCTTGCTGCGGAGTGCACGCACGGCAGCCGTGCCTGCCGCGCCTTCGAGGCCCCACTCCGAGGCGAGGCGCTCGTCGGAGACACCCATGCGCTTGGCGAGTTGCAGGTCGGCGGCAGTTGCGGCGTCGGGGGAGACCGCGGCGATGACCTTGATCTCTTCGGTGATCTGCTTCATCTGGTTGAGGAACCATGGGTCCATCGAGGTGAGGCGTGCGACTTCGCGCACGGTCATGCCGCGCTCGAAGGCGTAGCGGAGGTAGGCGAGGCGCTCGGGATGCGGGGTGACCAGGCGCTGCGTGAGGCGGCGAGGCTCGATGTCGGTGGCGGTGGCCTTCTTGCCGGTCTCGAGCGAGCGGACGGCCTTCATGAGCGATTCCTTGAAGGTGCGGCCGATGGCCATCACCTCGCCGACGGACTTCATCTGCGGACCGAGGACTTCGTCGACACCGGGGAATTTTTCGAACTGCCACTTGGGGATTTTGACGACGACGTAGTCGATGGTGGGCTCGAAGCAGGCGGGCGTGGCCTTGGTGATATCGTTCTGGATTTCGTCGAGCGTGTAGCCGACGGCGAGGCGTGCGGCGATCTTGGCGATGGGAAAGCCGGTGGCTTTGCTGGCGAGCGCGGAGGACCGGCTGACGCGCGGGTTCATCTCGATGATGGTCATGCGGCCGTTGCGCGGGTCGACGGCGAACTGGACGTTGCTGCCGCCGGTCTCGACGCCGATCTCGCGGATGCAGGCGATGGCGGCATCGCGCATGACCTGGTACTCGCGGTCGGTAAGGGTCTGCGCGGGGGCGACGGTGATGGAGTCGCCGGTGTGCACGCCCATGGGGTCGAAGTTCTCAATCGAGCAGATGATGATGACGTTGTCCTTGAGGTCGCGGATGACCTCAAGCTCGTACTCCTTCCAGCCGAGCACGCTCTCTTCAATGAGGCACTCGTGGACCGGGGAAAGATCGAGGCCGCGGGCGAGGATGTCGGTCATCTCCTCGCGGTTGTAGGCGATTCCGCCGCCGGAGCCGCCGAGAGTGAAGCTGGGACGGATGACTACGGGGAAGCCGATCTTGGCGGCGAAGGCGAGGCCGTCGCTGACGTTGCGGACGAGCTGCGATTTCGGCATGTCGAGGCCGATCTTGTTCATCGCGTCCTTGAAGAGCAAGCGGTCCTCGGCCTTCTTGATGGCTTCGAGCTTGGCGCCAATCAGCTCGACGCCATACTGTTCGAGAGTGCCGGAGTCGGCTAGGTCGACGGCGAGGTTCAGCGCGGTCTGACCGCCGACGGTGGGCAGAATGGCGAAGACGCCGTGGCCTTCGCCCATCATCTCCGCCTCGACGCGGATGATCTCTTCGAGATAGACGGCGGTGAGCGGCTCGATGTAAGTGCGGTCGGCGAATTCGGGGTCGGTCATGATGGATGCGGGGTTGGAGTTGACCAGCACCACCTCGTAGCCCTCGGCCTTGAGCGCCTTGCACGCCTGCGTGCCGGAGTAATCGAACTCCGCCGACTGGCCGATGACGATCGGCCCGGAGCCGATCACCAGAATCTTCGCAATGTCATTCCTGCGTGGCATTCATCTTCTCCACTTGCTTCAGCATGGCTGCACAGGGCACACTCTGGATGGTCCAATATACGGGCGCCTGATTGAATCGCCCAACGTATTTGTCCGCATTCTCGGGCTTGTCGATGCGGTCCTTCTCGCGGCTGTAAACCACGTGATGTGGCGGAATCGTTCCGTCGCTGCGGGGGGAGAGATCCGCCTCGCCGAGCCAGTTTGCAAGCTCGAAACCCGGCCCGGGATCGACTCCCGGCGGCGGTACAGACTTCACCGACACGCTACCGTGAAGCGCGGTCAGCCGGCCCGAGGCATCGAACGTGTAGTCGAACGCCAGCTCCGAATCGGAGTAGAAACGACGCAATCGCACCTCTTCCAGCGCATTGCCCGCGAACGACATCTCCGCGAAGACGGTTCCGCCCCACGCTTCAATAAGCGGCTTGAAGCGGTGCAGGCTCCATGCACCGTTCGGCCCCTGCGTGCAGTAAAGCACTTTCGCGTTGGGGTCTCTGGCAAGCAGGGTCGGCGACGAGGCCATAATCATCGCGCATGCACCAGCCACCCACCTCATCATTTTTTCCAGTCCTCCATCATTTTGCGAAAGTCGCGGAACAGGTAGTGGGAGTCGTGGGGGCCGGGGCTGGCTTCGGGGTGGTACTGGACGCTGAACATCGGATCGGTCTTGTGGCGCAGGCCGGCGAGCGTCTGGTCGTTCAGGTTGGTATGCGTACGCTCGACATCTTCCGGCAGCGACTCGGGGTCGACGTTGAAGTTATGGTTCTGCGCGGTAATCTCCACCTTGCCGGTGCTGTGGTTGAGGATGGGGTGGTTGCCGCCGTGGTGTCCGAACTTCAGTTTGTAGGTCTTGCCGCCCAGCGCGAGGCCGAAGATCTGGTGGCCGAGGCAGATTCCGAAGATTGGTTTCTTTCCTTTGAGTTTCTGCACCGTTTCGATCGCGTAGCCCAACGGCTCCGGATCGCCGGGGCCGTTGGAGAAGAAGACGCCATCGGGATTGAGCGCAAGCGTCTGCTCGGCGGTGGTGGTAGCCGGGACCACCGTGATGCGGCAGTTCTCGCGCGTGAGCATGCGCAGGATGTTCTGCTTGACGCCGAAGTCGTAGGCAACGACGTGCAGTTGATCCTGCTCCCCGGCGGCCTTGTCCTCGTCGGGAAGGAGTTGGTCGCCGGTGAGGTTGCGCGGCTCGGAAGCGTCCCATTGGTACGGCGCTTTTGTCGTCACTACGCTAGCCAGGTCCGTGCCTTCCATCTTGCGGACCGAGCGAGCTTTGGCGATCAGTGCATCCGGATCCAAATTGTCTCCAGACGCGATGACGCCGCGCATGACGCCGTTGGTCCGCAGATGCCGCACCACGGCGCGCGTGTCCACCTCGGCGATGACGGGGATGCCGCTGCGCTCGAGATAATCGTCGGCGACCTCGGTGGAGCGCCAGTTGGAGCTCATCGCGGAGAACTCGCGGGTTACCAGGCCTTCGATGTACGGGTGTGCGGCCTCCGCATCGCTGGGGGTGGTTCCGTAGTTCCCGATGTGCGGGTTGGTGAGCACAACGATCTGGCCCGCGTACGAGGGATCGGTGAAGATCTCCTGGTAGCCGGTGAGCGAGGTATTGAAGACAACCTCGCCTGCAGCCTCTACCGGCGCGCCGAAGGCTCGTCCGCGAAAGATGCGCCCGTCCTCGAGCGCCAGAATTGCCTGCATTGCCTACTCCTGCGGAATCCAAAAAGGAGTGGATTCAATCGATTCTATCAGCATCGGCGGGTTACGCCCTAACGAGGTTGCAAGCCACTTTTCCACGGTGACTTACGGGCGCTGAAGGACCCGGCGCGAAGGCCAGGTCGGTCTCGCTGCGGCAGGCGAGGATTGGCGCTATTCCGCCACCAGTTGGTTGCGGAGTTCGCCTATATGTTCGATCTGGATGACCATCTCCTCGCCGGGCTTGAGCCAGCGCTGCGGATTGCGGCCCATGCCGACGCCGGCCGGGGTTCCCGTGCTGATGACGTCGCCGACCTGCAGCGGCACGATGCTGGAGATGTACTCGATGAGCGCGGGGATTCTGAAGATCATCAGGCCGGTGTTAGAGTCCTGCAGCTTTTCGCCGCCGATGGTGAGGCTGATGGCGAGGGCATGCGGATCGGGAATCTCGTCCTTGCTGACCACCCACGGTCCCATCGGAGCGAACGTCGGAAAGCTCTTGCCCAGGGACCACTGCGTAGTGGCACGCTGGACGTCGCGCGCACTGACGTCGTTCATGACGGTGTAACCGAAGACGTGGTCCATCGCGTGGGCGGCAGGAACCTGGTACCCCGGCTTGCCGATGACTACGGCGAGCTCGGCCTCGTAGTCCACCTTCGAGCTTGCCTTCGGCAGGATCACGTTGGCACCTGGGCCGACGACCGCCGACGACAGGACGATGAAGACGGTAGGGACTTTCTGCGGCTCCGTCTGAGACTCTTTCGCGTGCTCGGCGTAGTTGACGCCGATGCCGAAGATGCGTGGCGGAGCAGGAACCGGCGCCATCAGCTTCAGGTTGTCCATCGCAACGGTGGGTTTCGAATGCGCCACGTCGACCTGCACGCTGGGCGCCGCGGCCATGAATGCGGTGGAATCGCGGAAGCCCTCCCTGCTGAGGTCGACGATGCCGCCACCAACTAAGAGGCCGGGGCGGGGGCCCCAGTCGCGCTCTACAAACGTCACCAGCTTCATGCGAGCTCCTTCCATGCCGAGCCGCCGTCGAAGTTGTACGCGGCAAGCGATTCGGGCTTCATTTCGATGCTATATCCCGGGCGGAGGGGGAGTTGATATCGCCCACGCACCATCCGGACGGGGTCGAGAAAATGTTCGTGCAGATGATCGACAAATTCGATCACCCGATCTTCCATGCTGCACGAGACACGTAAATAATCGAAGAACGAGAGGTGCTGGACATACTCGCAGAGGCCGACCCCACCGGCGTGCGGGCAGACCGGAACGCCGAACTTCGCCGCCATGAGGAGTACCGCGAGGTTCTCGTTGACGCCGGCGACGCGGGTGGCGTCGATCTGGCAGACGTCGATGGCCTCGGCCTGAAAGAGCTGCTTGAACATCACGCGATTGTGGCAGTGCTCGCCGGTGGCGATGCGGACGGGCTTAACTTCGCGGCGGATGCGCGCGTGGCCGAGGATGTCGTCGGGATTGGTGGGCTCTTCCATCCAGTAGGGGTTGGCCGGGGCGAGCATGCGAGTGCGGACGATGGCCTGGTCGACGCCCCACTTCTGATTGGCGTCGACCATGAGTTTGTTCTGCCAGCCGATCTCTTCGCGCATGAGCAACGCGCGGCGCAGGTCGTCCGCGGGCTCGCCGCCAACCTTGAGCTTGAAGTGCGTCCAACCCTCGGCCAGGGCTTCGCGGCAGAGCTGACGCACCTGCTGATCGCTGAAGCCGAACCAGCCGGCGGAGGTGGTGTAGGCGGGATAGCCTTCGGCTTCAAGGCGCTGCAGGCGCTCTGGCATGCTGACCTGGCTACGGGTGAGGATATCCAGGGCTTGCTCGCGAGTGAGTGCGTCGTCGATGTAGCGGAAGTCGATGGCGGAGACGAGCTGCTCCGGCGGCATCTCCGCCAGCAGGCGCCAGAGGGGCTTGCGCTCGGCCTTGGCGTAGAGGTCCCACACGGCGTTGATGAGGCCGCCGGCAGCCATGTGGATTACGCCTTTTTCCGGGCCGAGCCAGCGGAACTGGCTGTCGTCGGTGAGCAGGCGCGAGAAGGCGCAGAGGTCGCCGGTGATTGAGGAGAGGGTTCGGCCTACGGCTTGCTGGGCAAGGTAGCGGAGCGCGGCTACGCAGAGCTCGTTGCCGCGGCCGAGCGTGAAGGTGAGCCCGTGGCCTTCCAGCCCGGCATCCGTTTCGAGGATGCAGTAGGCGGCTGAGTAGTCGGGGTCTCTATTTACCGCGTCGGAGCCAATTCGCGCGCGGGACGTCGGGAAGCGCACATCGAGCACGCGCGCGCGCACAATTCGAATCACATCACTGTTAGCCACCCAATCATCGTATCGCGAGCGGGGCTTACTGGCCTTTGCCGAGGCGGCGATAGTACTCGGCGACCGCGTCCTCGTAGCCGGGCGGAACTGCGGGCGGTGCGGCGGTGTGAGCCTGGCCTGCCTGCGGCGCATTCGGATCGCGGCGGAGTTGCAACTCCAGCTTGTCGACGTCATTCAGTACCTTGGCATGCAGCTCCTCCACCATCGCCGGGTTGCCGGGGAAGCGCGATGGATCAAGGTTCTGCATCTCCTTCTCGAGGTCGTTGATCTCCTTCTGCGCGGCGGCATCGCCCTTGGCGTCCTGACGGAGTTGGGTCAACTCATTCATGCCCTGCTGAATGAAGCGCTGCGTATCCGCGGGATTGGGTCCGATCTGCGGCGCGTTCGGGTTCCGCGAAGAGCTGTAGCGTTGGCCGCCGGTGTCGACGTTGAGGTTGGCGTCGGTGCCGCCGCCGCCGCCACGCAGCGGGCCGTTTACGTACTCGCCGCCCATCGGCTGGTCTTGCCGGCCGCCGCGCTGGCCAATCTGTCCACCCTGCCGGTTACCGCCCTGGGCAATTTGATTTCCCTGCCCCGGCTGGCCGCCCTGACCGTTTTGGCGTTGCCCTTGCTGGCCCTGGCCCTGCTGACCCTGACCCCGTTGTCCCTGTCCTTGCTGGCCCTGTCCTTGCTGGCCGGGCTGTCCGCGCTGGCCCGGCTGGCCCTGACCTTGTTGCCCGGCGCGGCCCTGTTGGCCGTTCTGGCCTTGCTGTCCGTTCTGACCGGGCTGGCCAGTTTGTCCGGGGCGCTGGCCGTTTCTACCGCCGGTCAGGCTTTCGATCTGGCTGCGCAGGCGGTCGACGTGGTCGAGCGCTGCGGTCTGTGATCCATTGTCCTGGCCGCGCGCATTCTGCCCGGAGCCGGCGGCCTGCGCCGCCTTGCGTACCTGGTCGTCAAGCTTCTTCAGCCCGGTGGCGATCTCCGTCTCCGTCCCGTTGGAATTCGGATTGATGCCGCTGCGCAGCCAGTCCGCGGTGCGCTGCACCAGGTTGGTGAGGTCGGTCTGATCCATCCCGCTCAACGCATCGCGCAGACTCGACGCGGCACCCGGCTGGGTCGGAGCCAACTCGCGCGCCGTGTCCCGCATGCTCCTCTGCAGCTTCTCGAGATCGCTGGACATCTGCTGGCGATCGTTCGCGAGGCTCTCCCGCTCTTTCTCCGCGGCAGCAACGTCCGCCGCGCTGGGCGAGTTGCCCGCCGCGCTCTTCGCTTGCATTGCTTCGCCCGCGGCGGCCAGTTTGCGCACGCGGTCTGCCTGCGCGGCCTCCTCCTTCGAGAGCCGGTCCGTATCGCGCCCGAGCTGGTCGAGCTTGGTGGATGCCTGCTGCTTCTGCGCACCACCCAGCAAATCCGTAGCTTCGCGCAGGCGGTCGGCGGCCTGCTTGGTCTCCGCAGCACTCTGCTGGGCTCCCTGCTGCCCGGCGGCGCGGCTCATCGCGTCATTCGCGGCGCGCAACCGCTCCAGCGCCTGGCTCACGCGAGGATCGGTGTTGCCGTCCTGCGTGCCATTGCGAGCCGATTGCGAGCCGGATGCCTGCCCGGACCTCGACTGCCCGCTCTGCTGACCTGACTGTCCCGACTGCCCTTGCTGGCCTTGCTGGCCGTTCGCGCTCTGCTGGCCCTGTTGTTGGCCCTGCTGACCCTGCATCTGCTCCATCTCGCGCTGCAGTTGTTCCGCCTCGCGACGGAGCATCTCCTGCTGCCAGCGTTCCTGGAAGTTCTGCGCCTGGTTGCCCTGCTTCTGCGCGAGTTCCTCCTGCCGCTTGGCGAGCGCGTCGAGCTTCGCCAGCGCGTCATCCACCTTCTTCTGCTGCTGCTCCGCGGGAGAAGCCGTCTGTGCGGTCTCGTACTGGTTCTTCTCCGTGTCCATCTCTAGGTCGAAGAGGCTGGCCAGGTCGCGGCCGGAGCTGCCACCGCCTCCACCACCACCGCCGCCGCCGCGCTGCCCGAATGCCACCTGGATCTGGCGGAAGGTCGCCTCGGCGCGCAGCAGCGCCTGCAGCACCTTCTGCTCGATGGGCATTGCCTCCTGCCACTGCATCGCTTTCAGCTTGTCGGCGGCGGGCTGCATGCCGGCAGCGGCTTGCTCCATGTCCTTGTCGAAGGTGTTGAACTCCTCGTTCGCCTGCGAGAGATCGCGGGTTTGCATGCGCGCGCTGAGCGCCAGCGCCTGCTGCTTCAGCGTGGCCTGCGCTTCGGAGAGCGTCTTGCCCATGGCTGCTGCCTGCTCGGGAGTCGTACCCTTCGCATTGACCTGCTTCCAGGTTGCCGCGATCAGCTCCTTCTCGCGCCGCGCAATGTCGGTCTGGTTGTTCTGCTGGCCGCCGCCGCCGCCGCCGCCACCACCGCCGCCGCTCTGCTGCGACTGCGAGAACTCGCGCTCAAACGGGTCGACCTGGATGAAGCTGATGTCCGTCTTCGACTCGGCGTGATTGTCCTTCGCAGTCGCGTAAAGGCTGACCACATCGCCCGGCTGCAGCTTGAAGTCCTCGAGGCTCAACGTCGCGGTTCCGCTCGCATCCTTCGCGCCCGGCTGCTTGAGGATGTTCACGGTCTGGTCCGCGCCGCCGTTGACCGAGTAGTGGAGGCTCACGTGGGTCAGGCCGAAATCCGCTCCGGCCTTGACGCCGACAGTGACTTCTTCGATCGGGCTCGCGCGATAGTCCCCCGCGGGCCGGTTGATTGCGATCTCCGGCGGATTTGCCTTGCTGGTGGAGATGAAGTAGTCCTCCGAGAGGCGCACCTGCTGGCCTTCATCGGTTGCGGCGACGTGATAGGCGCCATCCTTCTCCATGTGGATGGTGCCGTGGTAGACATTGCCGCCGCCGCCCGTAAGATGCACGTCCTGCCCGTCATCGAGCGCGAACATCCCGTCCTTCAGCGGGGCGGTCATGGTTACGGTCAGCGTCGCGTCGGTTCCCTCCAGCGCGCGCAGATCACCCGCCTGCTCCTCGGAGACGGTCTGCAGGCCGGTCCACTTGGGATAGTGATAGGTCACCTGCATCGACTTGACCGACGGCAGATCGACCACGCGGAATTTGAAGTGCTTCGAAGTGGCTGCGCCGGCCTGCACGTAGTACTCGACGTTTTCGGGAAGGCCGGCGAACAAGAATTGGAAGCCCGAGCCGTCCATCTGCGGTTGCATTGCGACGGACTCCCATTTGGACGCGCTGGCGTAGCGGGCAAACAAATTGACCTTGCTGGTCGAGAGTCCTTTGACCTGCGCGGTCACCATCTCGTCGCTATTGCGGCGCACGGCTGCGTCCCCTGGCGTCACCACAATTTGATAGATGGGCGCCACATCCTGGCGCGGGCCGGTCCACAACAGCGAAGCTCCATATCCCATGAAGCCCGGGCGCGCGGCGATCATCCACACCAGCACGCCGGCGCAGACGACGCCTGCGCCGAGCAGCCACATCAAACGCTTGCGCGGCACCAAGCCCTCCGGACGCGCGGCGCCGGAGTCGGCGACCTTGAGCGTGTCGGCGGCGAGGAGTTCGAGGAAAAGCTCGCTCTGGGGTGCGGGCGCATCTTCGTTTTCCTTCTCGGAGAACGTAACCAGCCGCTGCTGGAACTCGGGAAACGCAGCCTCCGCGCGGCCCACCGAACGCCGCACGTTGAGCCGCCAAAGCGGCACGGCGAGCCCGAAGCACACCGCCCCCACCACGACGGCAAGCAGCACCAATCGCGCGGGCGCGAGCCCGCCTGCCGGAAAGGCGTACGCATTCAAGATGAGGGTGAGAATGACCGTCGCGGCGAGCGCGGCAAGCGTTACGACCGCTGCCCCCCGCAGGCCGGCGTCCAGCCGTAGCCTCTGCTGCACTTGCTGGATGTAGAGGTTGAGCTGCTGCCGCTTGCTCATAGTTCCTCCCGCTGCGTACCCAGGTAACGGCTGGCAAGCCCCGATTCCGCCAGCGCAACCCCCAATATTAGAAGCATAACCCACCACCAGAGGCTCGACACGTTGTTTTCCGCCCGCGCCGCGGATTCTGTTGCCGTCTCGGCCGACCCCGTCCCCGTGGCGCCGGTCCAGAGTTTGAGAACATCGTCCGGAATGGTCGCCAGATCCGACTCGCGCGGGTCGGGATTCACTGCGATCAGGGCATCGCGGCCATTGGCAAACTGAATCTGGTAGAAGCCTGCGCGCGCCAGCTGGAACGACTCCGCTGCGGCTGCCTCCTTCAGCGTCAGGGGCCGCTTTCCATCGGGGCCGACGATGTCGACCGTGGCTTTGCTTGCCGCGGCGCCCGACTCTCGATTCACCGGGTTCCGCAACTGCACAAACGAATCCACCACGCGCGCGCCGCGCGCGCGCTCTTCGCCAGACAGGTACTTTGCGGTCTGGTCCACAAATGCCACAAACGCTGGATTTACCGGCAGATCATTGGTGAGGTTGTCGAAGCCCGAGGCGAACAGCAGCACATGGCCCTCGCCGAGTTGCTTGTCCACCAGCAGCGGAGTTCCGTCCGCCAGCCGGGCCACAACGCGCGCGTTGCCGGGGTCGACCGCGGCCGCGTAGAAGAACTTTGTGCCTTCCCAACTGTTCGCGTCCCTCATTGACGGATGCGCGGCGTCCGCCTCGCCTACCGTCGTGAAGCCTGCATCCTCCGCCGACCCACGCTCATAGAAGTGGCCGTCCGCCACATTGCCGCCGTAGACCGGAATGTGCTCGCGATGCGAATCCGCCATGCCTGTGGCAACCAGCACGCTGCCACCGTCCTGCACATTGCGAATGAGTGTGTTCTCCAGAATCGATGGCACCGAGGGAACATCCGAGAGCACCACGAATGCATACTTGGTGGGATCGATGTCCGAAGTCTGCTCCGGCGTGATGGGCTGGAGCACAAATGAAGCCTGCGCCGCGGCTGCCAGCGCCGCGCCGAAGTAGAGCGGCGAGCGCGTGTCCGATCCCCGATGCACAAACAGAACGCGCTCGGGGTCAGCGCGCTTCACGGCGAAGTTGCTGGCATCGTCATTGGGAAATCCATCGGCCGCATCGATACGCACCGCGCACCGGCTTTCGCCATAGGGCACATCGAGGCCCTCGAACGCGACCGTCGCCCGTCCGTTCGCGGGAGTGTCGACCTTCTTGGTCGCAATGGTGTTGCCGTTGACCACGAGTGAGGCCGTCCGTGTGGCCGCAGGCGTCTCATGCCCCGCGATCACCGCAAGCACGCGCGCCTTTTTGGTGTCGACCAATTGCCCAGGCGCCTCCACGCTTTCGACTGTCCAGTTGGGGGTCGCGGCCGACGAACCAACGCGATGCAGCAGCAGGGTTACGTTTCCGGGCATTACCATGTCCGCAAAGTTGCCGGGCATGTTCGACTCCTGCATATCGCTGAAGAGATCGAGCTCCATCGGCGTGTGCACGGTCTCCGCCAGCGCACGCATGCCACGCCCCAGTTCGCCGAAGTTGTCGTGGCCGTCGCCGGGGCCGATAGCTTGCACGGCCGCGCGCAATTGGGATGAATCCTCCGTTGGCTGCGTCAGCAAGCGCATCTGGCCGCCAAGCGCAATGACCTGCGCCTTCTGCCCGGGTGCTTTGGCGGAGAGGATCGAGAGCGCGCCACGCTTCGCCTCATCGAGCTTCGTGCCCGCAGCACCCGCTCCAGCCGACGCGTTCATGCTGAACGAATCGTCGACGGCAACCAGCAGCAGCTTATCGCTCGCCAGCACTGACTTATGGCGGAAGAACGGCCGCGCGAACGCCAACGCGAGCAGCAGTACCAGAGCTGCCCGCAGTGCGAACAGCAGCAGATAGCGCAGCCTGCGGTGGCGCACCGAGCTCTGGGTTCCCTGCTCGAAGAACATCAGCGAGCTTACCAGGCGCGGCACCGTGGTCTGCTTGCGCAGAAGATGCACGTACACCGGCAGTCCCATCGCCAGCAGCCCAGCCAGAAACCATGGTGCGAGGAGCCCCATCACGCGCCTCCCAGTCCGGATATGCGGCCGGAGCGCCGCAACGTGAGGTATTCCGTCAGCGTGCGGTCCAGAGGCTTGTCGGTGGTAAGCAGGTGATAGCCCATTCCCGCCGCCTGGGTGCGGTCGCGCATCTGCTCCAGGTGGTTGTCCATCTTGGCGCGATACTCCGTCTTCACATAATCGGGAATTACCTCGAGCTTGCGGTCGGTCTCAAGGTCGACGAGAATCGCAGGCCCCTTCATCTCCGGATAGATCTCCTTGGGGTCGAGCACGTGGAAGAGCACAACTTCGCTGCCGTGGAAGCGCAGCGGCTCGATCGCCTTTACGATGGTCTCCGGCTGCTCGTAGAAATCCGAGATGACAATCACGATCCCGCGGCGATTCAAGAACTGCTGGAAGTGCCGCATGGGCTTGCCAAAGTCGGTGCGCGCCGCGGGCTCCGCCTGCTCCAACCCTGCGAGCAGCCGGTATAACTGCCCCTGCCGCGTGGACGGACGGATGTAGTTGCGGACTTCATCGTCGAACACGATCAAGCCCGCGGGGTCGTGCTGATTATGGAGCGCCAAATAACATAGCGATGCCGCCATGTAGCGCGCGTAGTCCATCTTGTTGACCGCGTGGCTGGTGAACTTCATCGAGTTGCTCGCGTCCAGCAGAAGCGTGAGTTGGGTGTTGGTCTCGCCGCGGTAGCGCTTGAGATAACAGCGCTCGGTACGCGCAAACAGGTTCCAGTCGACATGGCGCAGGTCGTCGCCCGGCGCGTAGGCACGATACTCCGCGAACTCCAGGCTGAAGCCGAAGTCCGGCGAGCGGTGAAGGCCTGCGACAAAGCCGTCCACTACCGTCTTCGCGACTAGGTCCAGGCTCGATATGCCGTGGAGCACTGCGGGATCGAGAAACCGCTGCAGCATTGCGCCTCCGCTGACTTACCCAACTGACAACCAGCAAACCTTCAACTTTCTCTTGGCGGCGGCAGGTGCGCGATCAGCCGCGTCAAAATCTCATCCTGATCAATCCGCTCCGATTCAGCGTGGAAGTTCAGCAAGATGCGGTGGCGCAGTACGGGGATAGCCAGCGCCGTGACGTCCTCGTAGGTCACATGGTAGCGGCGGCGGCTGAGCGCCCGGGCCTTTGCGGCGAGCACAATAAACTGCGCTGCGCGGATGCTGCCGCCGTAGTTCACATACTTCTTCACGAAGTCGGGCGCGTTCTCGCTCTTGTGCCGAGTTGCCCGCACCAGATTCACGACGTACTTTGCGATCGATTCGCCGATGGGCACCATGCGCACCAGTTGCTGAAACTCGAGTAACTCCTCGGCGTTGGTCACCGCCGAGATCTGCGGGTCCTTGTTCGCGGTGGTCAGGTCGACTACCTTCAGTTCTTCGCCGGCGCTGAGATAATCCAGCACCGCGTTGAACAGAAAGCGGTCCAATTGCGCCTCCGGCAGCGGATACGTGCCCTCCAACTCGATCGGGTTCTGCGTCGCCAGCACGAAGAACGGCGCCGGCAACCTGTAGTTGTGTCCACGCACGGTGCAGGAGCGCTCCTGCATCGCCTCCAGCATCGCGGCCTGGGTCTTGGGCGGAGTGCGATTGATCTCGTCGGCGAGCACGACATTGCCGAAGAGCGGGCCCTCGACAAACGTCCATTTGCGATGGCCGGTGGTGATGTCCTCTTCGATGATGTCCGTGCCGGTGATGTCGGACGGCATCAGGTCCGGCGCGAACTGGATGCGCTTGAAGGTCAGCCCCAGCGTCTGCGCGATCGTCCGCACCATCAGCGTCTTCGCCGTGCCCGGCATGCCGGTGATGAGGCAGTGGCCGCCGACAAATAACGCGATCAAGATTTGATCGAGCACATCGTCCTGCCCGACAATGACCTGCCGCACCTGTGCCAGGATGCCGTCGCGCACCGCCTGGAAGCGCTCAATGCGCTGCTGCAACTCCGCCGCGTCCTGATTCAATCCAGCAATTGCGCCCATGCTCGCTTCCTCTCTCGTTCACTTCGGTTGATTTGTAACCGCATCCGAATTCTGTCCGCTCTTCCCTGCCTCTATCTCCAACAACAACTTCTGCGCGTCCTTGAACCCCGGAGCTGCTTCCAGCGAGGCCAGCACGCTGTCCTCCGCCTTCGCCTTGTCGCCTCCGGCGTAGTATGCCTTCGCCAGATCGAACTCCGCAGACGCAATATCCAGCGGCTTCATTGCCAGCACGGCCTGGTACTCCCGCACCGCACCTGCATTGTTGCCCTGCGCCAGCCACAACCCGCCCAGCTTGCGATGCAGGTCCTCATCCTCGGGATAGATGAAGTTGAGCTGATCGAGGGTTGCGGCTGCTTCCTTTGGATGCCCCAAATCGACCTGGAGGGACGCCAACTTCCTCAGCGCGCCGGGGCTCTCGCCGCCGCGGTTCTCGTACTCGGCTAGCGCCTCCGCCGCGGCCTGCTTGTTGCCTTTGATTAACTGCGCGTTCGCCAAAAGCTCATACGCATTGGCGTCTTCCACGTACTCGGGGTACAGCTTGATCACCGCCGGCGCAGCCGCGATGACTCCGTCGTCGTTCTTCGCCTCCGACATACCCACCAGGGCCTTCAATTGTTCGCGCCATTTGTCGAAGTTCGCGACGGTTGAGCCGACCTGCTTATCCAACCACGCGGCATAGTCTTTGTCGAACTGCTCCGGTGACTCATGCAGGTTGTCCTGGATCGCCTCCGGCGTGGTCTTCAGTGCGGCAAAGGAATGCACCATTCCCATCATTGCGTCATTGCCCCACCGCTCGCTGATGTAGTCGCAAATAGTACCGGCCTGCCAGTAACTCACCAGCACCTGCTCCGGATACTCCGGAAAGATGAATCCCTGGTCCATCTGCGTTACCGGCAATAGCTTCTTCCCTTGAATTGCCGCTACCACATCCGGTGTCAAGCGGTTCGCCCACTTTGGATCGGCCTGGCCTTCTTCGTGGACAGCCAGGCCCTCGGTAAACCAGCGAGGGACACGATAGTTTGTAGCCGAGAGAATGAATACGTGGCTCATCTCGTGCCACAAGGTCGCGCCCCAGTTGAACTCCCCGGGGACCCGCCCCGAGGGCGAATCCATGGCAACTACATTGCCGAAGGTGACACCGAGTGCGCCTAAGCCCGGCATTCCCATGGTGCGTACGGCGAAGTCATCGTGGTTGGGATACACCTCCAACTGCACTGGCCCACCTAGGTTGATCTTGTACTTCGCTGAGTAAGTCGCAATGGCTTTGTGTAACTGCTCTTCGAAATAGGGACGCAATAAATCGGCCTCATTCTTATATAGCCGGAGAATTGTGGTCCCATCTTTGGCGGTCACAAAGTTGTTGTAACTATCGAGCAGCCTGAGGCTGTTAGTAGTGGGTTTATCTGTCTGCCCGTTGTTGTAGGCAAGTTCTAACTGCTGCCGCGGCTCATCTTCCTCACCCAGCCGCATCAGGTTGATCCCCAACTCGGAGTGCGCGACCCACAGTGTCGGGTCTGCTTCGATCGCCTTGCGATAATACGCAACTCCCTCCGGATAGCGCCGATTCAGCACCAGGTGGCGAGCTACACTCACATAGCCCATGCCATACCCCGGATTCACCGCCTTGATCTTCGCCATCCATGCGTCCGCATCGGCGTTCTTGTCCGCCAGCAGGTCCGCCGCCGCCAGGGTCGCCATCGCATCCAGCGCGTCAGACCCTCCCTGATAAGGCGACAGTGCAATCGCCGCGTTCGCCTCCTTTACCGCCTGCTCCGGCTTGGCGTCCTCCAGCAGCAGATTCGCAGCCAGTCCATGCGCCTCTACCAGCTTCGGATCGGTCGCAATCGCCTTTGCCACATACTCCTGCGCCTTGTCATCGAAGTTCGCCGCGCTCACCTCCGCCAGCCCCAGCAGCGCCTCCGCACACGCGGGATCCTGCTCCAGTGCCTCGCCAAACAGCGGGGGCGAATCCACATCATTGAACCGCTCGTGCAGCAGCCTCCCGTAGCGCGCCTTCCACAGCGCCGGAGCCTTCGGCTGCTTGATCGCAACCTCAAACTCCTTCTTCGCATCCTCCCAATTCCCCAGCCCCCAATACCCCTCCGCCATCAGATATGCATCGCCACTCCGCCCCAGCGCCTCAAAGCAATCTGTCGCCTCCCCATTCTTCCCATGCAGCCGCAGCGCCCTGCACCCCCCCGGACTCGCCGTCGCCCCCGTCTCCGTGCTGTGCATCGCAGGTTTGCGCGCAGGGGCCTGGCCCATAGTGGCACACACGCCTGCGAACAGCGCCAGCAACAATATTCCGGGTTTGTACGCAATTCCCATACGATTGTCATTCTGACCGCAGGTCAGAATCTCCGTATTCGCTTTTCCTCGAACCTCAAACCTCAAACCTTCCTCACTTATCCAACTCCGCCTGTACCTTTGCCAACTCCAGTAACGCTGCGGTAAGTTCCTTCTTGTACTCGCCCGGCTCCATCGCTGCCTTTTCGTACTTCAACTCATCGATCTTCTGTTCCAGTTCTTCCTTCTTCGCCATCAGGTCGCGCTTTGCCGGATCGTTCATGGACGCCTGGGCCGCGCCGATCCGCACCACGGTGAACGTGGACATCAGCGCGCCCTCGCGTCCCGTGGCTGCCGCCAGCGAGCGCACGGCGTCGCCCTTGCCGGTGTCCTCGAACTCCGGATGCTCCGTCGCCAGGCGCTTCTGCGACGTGTAAAACTCCGCGGTCTTGCGGTCCGCGTATGCGAAGGCCTCCAGGGCAGAGATCGAGTCGCTCTTGTCGGTGTCCGCCAGCGGGTCCTGCAACGCCTCAACCCAATAGCGGGCAAACACGGTTGCGTTCTTCTCCGTGCCCGACTTGGTCGCTACGATTACCGCGCGACCCGGCCGCTCCAGTGCAGGAATTGCGCCTTCGCTTGCGCTGGTGGTATCCACAATCAACTGGCGCTTCGCCGCAACCTTGTCACACAGCGCGGCCAGTTCCGCGGCGGAGACGTCCGGTCCCACGAGGTTGAACTTGTACTCGAAGCCGTCGAAACTTCCGTGGCCGATGAGGGTGAGGACGAAGTCGTCTTCGGGCTTGGCGTCGCGAGCCACCTCCGCCATCACCTCAGTCAGCTTTGCCTTGGTCGACTGCTTGCCGGTGAGGGTGTAAACGTGCGCGCCGGTTGCGGTCTTGAATATCTTGTCCAGGTCGGTTGCGTTGGCGGTAAACCGCTGCTCATAGTCCGGCTCGCCACCCAGTCCGGCCACCGTCACGTAGAACGTAGCCGCGCGCGCTGAGGCGCAGAGAAGACCGCAGGCCGCGGCCAGCAACGAACACCGGAGAACGAACCGCGAGCAACGCGCTTTCATACGACACCCCACTTCCGCCGCAGCAGCCAGTCCGCCGACATCAGCCCCAGCAGCGCCAGGAACACTGCGGGCATGTCCCAGAGCTGCTTGGTGTCGCGCACGGAAATCCCCGCCTCAGAGTACGAGATCTCCTTGGGCAGCCGGTCCAACTGGCTTTGCTCCCAGTAGCGACCGCCGGTCTCGTCGGAGAGCTTCTCCAGTAATTCGTGATTCTGTTGCGTGTGGAAGTTCTCTGCAACTCCATCCTCGCGCCGGAAAGAGACCACGTCCTTGCCAAGCTCGTCGCTCCCGCGATCGGCTGTAACCTCCGCCACGTAGCTCCCCGGCTTTTCCGCGGTCCAGTCCATAGCGTAGGTTCCCGGAGTGTTCGGCACGGGCGTCAGGTCCACCATCGCCGACAAGTCGTCGGGCCCGATCACGTGCGCCGATACATGTGCATCGGCAGCCGGAGTGAACTCCTGGTCGCGCGCCACCACCGTCATCTGCACGTGGCCTTCGTCCATCAGCGTCTGCTGCGGCATGGTCGCAGTTACCTGCCCAGGCGAGTCCTTCGCCAGCCAGCGTAATAGTTGCTGCCAGAAGAGATCGTGCGAAGGGTCGTTCAGCGGCGAGTTCATCTGCCAGCGCCACGTGCCCGAGGTCGCCAGTACGGCGGTCTTTCCGCGACCATAGCTCTGGGTAACGAGCAGGGGCATGGTGTGGCCGGCCATCATCTGCGCCAGCACCGTCGCTCCCGGCTTGGGCGCGCCCGGGTCCTGGTAGTCGTTGAGGTAGGGCAGCTTGCGCCAGCGATCGATATTCGCCGCGCGATCATCCAGCAGCCGCGTGATGGGACTCTCAGCGCCTGCAGGAGTCAACTGCACGGTCGCCGATTCGCGGTGGAACGTGCCCTTCTGGTTGGGCAGGAATGTCGGGAACAGGTCCGCGAGGCTGGACGAGGCCCAGCCTCCGTCACCGAGGGCGAAGCGGCCGCCGAGAAACAGCAACCCGCCGCCGCGCTTGTCCACGAACTCGCGCAGCAGTTCCTGCTGCACTGGCGTAAAGTAGTCCGCCTCGACGCTGCCGAGAATGATGGCCTGATACTTGAAGAGATCCTCCGCCCTGGTGGGGAAGCCGTCGGCCAACTCACTGGGGTCGGCGATTCCCTGGCGGTAGATCTTGTTCTCGGTGGTGCGCAGCATGGAGACGATCTGCACACCTTTATCTTCCTCCTCGGCGCGCCGAATAAATTTGAACTCCCAGCGCGGCTCGCCCTCAACGTAGAGAATCCGCCGCGGCTCCGCGCTCACATCCCCCAGCCTTGTCACCGCGTTGTTGGCCGTGTTGTCTTCTCCCGGCAGGGGCTCCAGCGCGAAGCCGATGCTCTTGACGCCGGCGTCGCCCGCGTTGAAGAACATGATTTCGCTCTGGTCCACGCCGTCCCGATCCAGAGCCACTTCCCTGGTTGCGAGCAGCTTGTCGCCATCCTTCACATCGAGCGTCGCCTTCTGCCCGGCATAGCCATACTGATGAAAGCTGACGGTCGCGGTCATACGCGAGTCGGCCATTGCCTTGGCGGCGACCACTGCGTCGTCGATCTCCAGGTCGTGGGTGGCCTTTTCCTTGCCAAACCCGATGGTCTGCACCGGCAGCCTGCGATTGTGCAGCGCGTTGATCGTCTCCAGATCGATGCCGCCCGAGTTTTCGGCGCCGTCGGTGAGCAGCACCACCGCGCCTACCGGGAGATCGCTGGTCTCTGCAACCAGTTGCCGCAGCCCCGCGTTGATGTGGGTTGCCCCTGCGTCGGCGTGCCACTGGCCCGGCTTCTCCATCCGCGTCAGGGTGCTGTCCAGCCGATAGGTGCGGGTCTGGAACTTCTTCTCGAGCCCGGGAAGCAGCCTGCCCAGCGCCTGCACTGCGGCGATCTCCCGCGCCGTGGCTCCGTCCGCGCCGGCGTCCGCGATGCTCATGCTGCGCGAGTCGTCCACCAGCACTGCGATGATGTTCTGCTGCGACTTCAACTCCGACACCGCGATCGCCGGTTCCCACAACAAGAGCAGCAGCAGCGCGATCATCGCCGCTTCCAGTCCCCAGATGAGCCAGGCCCGCCAGTTCCACAGCCGCGGCGCCGCCCGCGGGAGCTGCCGCCAGATGAGCCACGCCAACCCGGCCGCCGACAGGACCGTGAGCAGCACCAGCAGCCAACCGGGCCACGCGCCCAGCAGGATGAATTTGCCCTTGGTGAAGACCGGAATCGGATACTTAAAGAAGAATTCAAACATGGCCAAGGTTCGGGTTCAAAGGTTCGAGCAGAAGCCTGCCAGGTGGAGCGCGGAAAAGTGTGAAATGCTAACGTCTCTCTGGTTCCGAAGCGGGCTTAATTTTCGTCCTTGTGTCCCCGGATTTCCACCCCCTGGAACCTCGAACCCAGTACCTCGAACCTTGGTTAATGCGTCATGCTGTACATCACGTAATTCAGCCCCACGCGAAACGCCATCGATGCAAACTGCTCCGGGTAGTCCGGGTCGTCGGCCCACTCCCACGCATCGCCGAGGTGCATGTTGTGGCAGATCGCGACCACCAGCCGCCCATGTTCGTCGCGGATGCCACGCCACTTGGCCACGTATCCATCCTTCTCATAGGTCCGTCCGGAGCGAATGTACTGCTCGCCCGGAACCTGAAAACGGTCGTCCATGTCATAGAGCACGTGGAAGATCTCGTCCTTGTCGGTGAGGTCTTCGACCGGGTACTTGTTTGCGTCGGGAAAGATCTGGCGCATCCCGCGCATGAAATCCTCCCAGTCCTGGGTGCCGTGAAAGTCGTCGACCATGAGGAAGCCACCCTTCAGCAGATACTCCCGCATGCGCTTCGCCTCGTCGTCGTTGAACGACCAGGTGTGCACCATGACCGCGTACACAAAGGGATAGTTGAAGATGTCGTCGGTATCCGGGCTGACCACCTGCTCGGTGTTGCGCCCCTGGATGCGAGTGAGCCGGTTGAGTGCCATCAGGAACTGCCGGTCAGCCTTGGGATAATCCCGCGACCAGGTGGCCCCCCAGCCGCGCCCGTACCCGCCGCCGAAGCCTCCGTAGCCGCCATACCCGCCGGCACCCATCGCGGTGGTATAGCTCAACCGCGACCAGGAGAACTCCGCCTTCTGGTTGCCCTGACCGTTGATCTCGCCCCAGTCGGCCACCCGCTGCGCGCACAGACCCAACGCAACCGCCAGCACCAGTATCGTCACCATTGCGGACTGCAGCAGGAGCTTCATCCAGTGAACCCTCCCTATTGCCGGAGGATGGGTCCCGCACCCCGCTTCCACCGCCCGGCCTTGCCCGATCTCGTGCCTGTGTTCCGTACCTTATCAGGTTTTGCTTGTTGGTATAGACGAACCCGGCCCCCAGTAGTTGCATCCTGCCCATCAGAAGTCGGTGGGCGACTTGGCCTTACCCGTCCCCCTTTCAAACAGTTCCTCCACCGTGAGACGATGGGCCGTGTGAGACGCGGCTTCCAACCCTCTGTTCCGTCCAACCCGCAGGAGACTCCATGAACCGCCGCGACCTGCTCAAACTCGGCCCGCTTGCCCTTGCTGCCGCGGCCTCACGGAATGCGTCCGCGCAGATGGTCATGCTGCCGGGCGCGCCAACCCCCGAAAGTGTACCCACGCCGGCGCCCGCGGCCGGCTCCGCCGACATCACCCTGCGCATCGCCCCGGTCACCGTGGAACTAGCCCCCGACCGGATCCTTTCCACCATCGGGTACAACGGCACGTCGCCCGGCCCGGTGCTGCGCATGAAAGAGGGCAAGCCGGTCACAGTGAATGTGATCAACGAAACTGACACGCCGGAGACGGTCCACTGGCACGGGTTCCTGATACCGGCGGATGTCGACGGCTCCGAGGAGGAAGGCACGCCCACGGTTCCGCCGCATGGCAGCCGGACCTACAAGTTCACACCTGCGCCCTCCGGCTCGCGCTGGTACCACTCCCACGCCATGGCCATGGCCGACCTGCATAAGGGCACGTTCACGGGCCAGTTCGGCTTCGTGTACGTCGAGCCGATGGCAAACCCCGGCAACTACGACCAGGAGTTGTTCCTCGCCATCCGCGACTGGGAGCCGTTCTTCACCACGCAGATGGTGGACATGGACGCCGATGAAGACCCCAACGCGCCGCAGCCCGAACGTCCCGCCGTGCTGAACACTGCGGCCAACGGGCTCGAGGTCAACTCCACTACTTATTCCATCAACGACAAGGCACTCGGCGCGGGCGAACCTATCCGGGTGACGCAGGGCCAGAGGGTTTTGTTCCACTTCCTGAACGCGAGCGCCATTGAGAACCGGCGCATCGCGCTCGGCGGACACAGATTCCAGGTGATCGCCCTGGACGGCAACCCCGTCCCTAACCCGGCGCTGGTCGAGACGCTCTCGCTGGGCGCGGGCGAGCGCGTCTGCGCCATGGTGGAGATGAACAACCCCGGAAACTGGATCCTGGGCGCGCCGGAAGACCTGATCCGCAACGCCGGACTCGGGGTCCTGGTTGGGTACGCCAACCAGCACAAGCAGCCGCAGTGGATCGCACCCGCCTCGCTCAAGTGGGACTACACGATTTTCGGCAATAAGGCCGACCCAGCCGGTGGACCCTCGACTGCCCAGAACATTGACATGGTCTTCGAAAAAGTTCCCGGAGGCGCCGGCAAGTTCAATACATTCACAGTGAACGGCAAGCCCTACCCGCACGAGAACGAGTTCGTGCTGCACCAGGGCCAGCGGTATCGTCTGACCTTCCGCAATCGCACCGATGACGCCCACCCGCTGCACATGCATCGCCATCAGTGGGAGCTGATCGACATCAACGGCAAGCCCACCGCAGGGGTCATCAAGGACATCGTCGTGGTCCCCTACTATGGCCGCGCAATGGTCGAGTTCACCGCCAGCCAGCCCGGGCTGACGCTGTTCCACTGCCACATCCAGGCGCACATGGATTACGGCTTCAAGGCGCTCTTCCGCTACAGCTAGCAGGCGCGCCGCGGCGATATTGTGTCGGCGGGCACGCGCGGCGCTGTCCTCTGCCCTTAGAATTGGGGGTGCGATGGAACTGAGCACCGAGCTGAACCGCAAACTCGAGACGCTGCGCGCGACGCTCGCTTCGCTGGAGTCTGTGCTGGTGGCGTATTCCGGGGGGACGGATTCCGCGTACCTGGCTTACGTCGCGCATCAGGTGCTGGGCGACCGGACGCTCGCGGTCATCGCCGACTCGCCGTCGCTGCCGCGCCGCGAGCTTGCGGCTGCGCTCGACTTTGCGGCTGACCGGGGCATTCCCACACACATCCTGCTGACCCGCGAACTGGACGACCCAAACTACGCGCGCAACGACCGCGACCGCTGCTTCCATTGCAAGGACGAGTTGTTCACCCAGATGGAGGCGGCGCGGCTGCAGCTCGGGTTCAAGCATATTGCTTATGGGATGAACGTCGACGACCGTGGCGATTTTCGGCCCGGACAGAAGGCCGCCGCGATGCACAATGCACTTGCGCCGCTGGCCGTTGCCAACCTGACGAAGCAGGAGATCCGCACGCTGGCCCGCGAAGCCGGCCTCACTCTGGCCGACAAGCCCGCCAGCGCGTGCCTCTCGTCGCGCATCGAGTATGGGCGGCCCGTCACCGCGGAGAACCTGAGCCAGGTGGAGCGCGCCGAGGATGCGCTGCACGCGCTCGGCTTTCCGCATGTCCGCGTTCGCCATCACGGGGAGTTGGCGAGGATCGAGATTGCGCGGCAGGATCTTCCCCGCGCGCTGACGCTGGACATGCTTGATCGCATAACCGCGGCGCTGCTTCCGCTCGGCTTTGTTTACATCACGCTCGACACCCAGGGCTATCGTACGGGCTCGATGAACGACGTACTCCCGGCGTCGGCCATTGCGTCTGCTCGCTAGCGCGCCGGCCAAAGAGTTCTTAGAGAGACTTTCCTGATGCGTATTGCCTATCTTGATTGCTTCGCCGGAATCGCCGGCGACATGTTTCTGGGGGCGCTGATTGATGCCGGAGTTCCGCCGCAGGTGCTGCGGGACGCAACTGCTGCGCTCGGCGTGGGCGCGAGCCTGAAGATCGAGAAGGTCGACCGCTGCGGCATCTCGTGCACCAAAGTCAATGTGCTTGAGGGCGACCATCTCGCGGAACAGTCGCAACCGAGTTACACCCATCAGGCTGAGACGCAGCACCAGCACAAGACCGGCCATGCACGCGATCATGCGCACGCGGATGCTGACGCGCCTGCCCCCGCGCACAACCCTGCGCACACTCACGTGCACGAGCGTTCGCTGACGGCGATTCGCATGCTGATCCAGGGTGCAGCGCTGACCGAGCCGGTGAAGCTGACAGCCATTCGCGCCTTTGACCTGCTCGGGGAAACCGAGGCTCGCATCCACAATGTTGCCGTCGACGATGTCCACTTTCACGAGGTGGGCGCGATTGACGCGATTGTGGATATCGTTGCCGCCAGCGCGGGCATTCATCATCTGAATGTTGGAGCCTGGTACTGTTCGGCTGTGAACACCGGCGGCGGCACGGTAGTCTGCGCGCATGGAACATTTCCGGTGCCTGCGCCCGCGACCGCGGACCTGCTGCGCGGCTGCCCCACCTACTCGGCCCATGTGCAGCAAGAACTGGTGACGCCCACAGGCGCTGCGCTGCTGCGCGTGCTCGACCCGGTCTTCGGGCCCCAGCCGGCCATGCGCGTGGAGCAGATTGGGTACGGCGCGGGGACGCGAAACTCAAAGAGTTTCCCCAATGTTGTGCGCTTGAGCATCGGCGAAGTGGCAGAGCCTGACGAGATTCCCGGCGAATCACAGAGCGGCGCATACCAGACCGTCACCGTGCTGGAGACTGCGCTGGACGATCTCTCGCCGCAGGTCATTGCGCACGTTGCCGAAGCTGCGCTGGCGCTTGACGCACTCGACGTGATGCTGACGCCCGTCATTATGAAGAAGGGCCGCCCGGGCACATTGCTGACGGTCCTGTGCAAGCCGTCCGACGCGGGGGCACTGGAGCGCCTGATCCTTAGCGAGAGCAGCACGCTCGGGTTGCGCATCCGGCAGGACCGGCGTTCGTGCCTCGACCGGCGCCATGCCACGGTTTCCACGCCGTATGGAGAGATCCGCATCAAGATCGGCTCGCTTGCCGGGGAGACGCTGAACGCGGCGCCGGAGTTTGAGGATTGCCGCGCCGCTGCCGCCAAACATCACATCGCGGTAAAGCAGGTGCAGCAGGCCGCCATCGCCGCCTACCTGCAACAATTCCCGCCAAGCGAGGGCCGGTCATGACGTCTTCTGCGCTGCTGGCACTGCTCGCGGAAGTCGAACGTGGGGCCCTGACTCCCGAGGCCGCCGCGGACCGGCTGGCTACGCTGCCCTTCGAGGACCTTGGCCATTCGCGGGTGGATCATCACCGCAGCCTGCGCGCGGGCCTGCCCGAGGTCGTCTTCGCCGCGGGTAAGACGCCGGAGCAGACGGTGGAAATATTCTCAAGCCTGGCTGCCGACGGCGTGGACGTGCTGGCAACTCGCGCCGATGCGACCACTGCGCAGGCCGTACTTGCGCGCCATCCTGCCGCAGTCCACAACCCGGTCGCACGAACCGTCGCGCTACGGCAGTCGCCGCAGACGCCAGCGCCACAGGGGCACATTGCGGTTGTGTGCGCGGGGACCAGCGACATCCCCATCGCGGAGGAGGCAGCCGTGACCGCCGAGACCTTCGGAACGCGCGTTACTCGCCTTTACGATGTTGGTGTCGCCGGCCTGCACCGCCTGCTTGCGGTCGGTGAGGACATTAAGTCGGTCCACGCGATCATCGTGTGCGCGGGTATGGAAGGCGCGCTGCCCTCGGTGGTTGGAGGCATGGTCTCGGTGCCGGTGATCGCGGTGCCGACCTCGGTTGGTTACGGCGCTTCGTTTGCCGGGGCTACGGCCCTGCTGGGCATGCTGAACTCGTGCAGCCCGAATGTGACCGTGGTCAATATCGACAATGGCTTTGGTGCGGCCTATACGGCGGTCCTTATTGCGCGCGCATCGGCGAAGGCCCACCACTCCTGATGGTGGCATCTTACTTTTGGGCAGAGTTGGGCCCAAAGGGACGATGGGCGGATCCAACCTAAAGCAACCTGTCCGCGCCACCGCCATGGAGCGGTGGCCATGGGCGGGTGCGGGTCTGGAACACGCAGCGGCCGGGAGCGAGCGCGACGGTGGTCTCCTTGTTCCTGCCGCTTGGAGACGCGACGGCGACCGACCTGAGCGGTGATGCGGTCGCACCTGCCGTCGCATAGACCCAGGCTGCAATCGAAGCAGCCCGGCTATTTCGCTGCCGGAGCCAACGCGTCCTGACGAGCCTGGACCATACGCTGCTTGAGCCATGCGAGCCATGCGTCCAGCCCGCCCTCGACGGTCGCGGACGCGCGCACAATCTCGATGCCTGGATGCACCAGCCGCGCATTGGCCTCGGCCACGTCCGCGTCGAACGGCACGTAGGGCAGCAGATCGATCTTGGTGAGGAGGAACAGATCGGACTTGAAGAAGATGGACGGATATTTGAGCGGCTTGTCCTCGCCTTCGGTCACGCTGAGCAGCACGATCTTCGATGCCTCGCCGAGATCGTAGCTCGACGGACAGACCAGATTCCCGACGTTCTCAATGAAGAGCAGGTCGATCTGGTCGAGATCCCATGCGGCCAGATGCTTCTCGATCATGCGGCCGTCGAGGTGGCAGGTGCCGCCGGTGGTGATCTGCTGCACGGGGAAACCATAGCGCGCCAGCCGCCGCGCGTCGTTGTCGGTCTGAATATCGCCGGTGAGGACGCTTACGCGGGTCGCCGGATCGAGAGTGGCGAGCGTGCGCTCCAGGAGCGCGGTCTTGCCGGAGCCGGGACTGCTGATCAGGTTCAGGCAAAGAACGCCGTGCTCGCGGAACCGCTGGCGCAGCGATTCCGCGATAATTTGATTCTCATTCAGCACTTTTGACTTCAACGGCAGGCGTTCCATCGGTCTCTACCTCCAGATAATCGAAATCCAGTTCTTCCCCGCTGATCAGCGTGGTGTTGCTGCTTGCACAGCCTGGGCAGCGTGCGTTGTATGCGACGACGGCAAACTGGTTGCCGCAATCGTTGCAGATGCGACGCTGGGGACAGACCCGGGCGTCCAGTTGCAGGCCCTCCCACTCTGTACCAGTGAGCACCGCCTCGAAGCAGAAGGTGAGCGAATCCACATCGACGGCGGACAACTCGCCAATCCGCAGGCCGACCCGCATTGGCCGCGCGCCGGGATGGTTTGCCAGTTCCTTGCGGACCGCGGTGAGAATCGATTCCGCAATGGAAAGTTCATGCATGATGCGTCACCCATCGCCTGCAAAGACGGTCCCCTGCCGGTCGTGAACTCCTACAACATTGATCTTAGGGGATGCGGGCCGCCCGTGGTTCAGCCGGCTGTGATAGCCATCACCGACTGTCGTATGTACCAAGGGGTAAAAAGACCTTGGTCGGCGATTATCTCCGGCTTCGGTTGCGCGGTCGCTGGCCAGCGTCGCCGATCGAGTACTCGTCTTCGCGTAACAGCAAGAAGCAGGAGGAGCTTTGCGAGCCTATCCTATGCCGTCACTGCCTTCCGACGACAAGCGTTGGAAGATTGTCAACGGGACGATGCGGCGCCATGGCTACGCCCGCAACGCCCTGATCGAGACCCTCCACACAGCCCAGTCCTCGTTCGGCTATCTGGATGAAACCACCATCCGCTTCATCGCCTTGTCCCTGCATGTGCCGCTGAGCCAGGCGTACGGGGTGGTGACCTTCTACCACCACTTCACCATGAAGCCGGCAGGCAAGCACACATGCACGCTGTGCATCGGGACTGCCTGCTACATCAAGGGAGCCGACAAACTGGTTGCCGAGGCGCAAGCGTACCTGAAGATCAAGCCGGGCCAGACCACGCCGGATGGCAACATCTCGCTGATGACCGCCCGCTGCGTGGGCGCATGCGGCCGCGCTCCCGTGATGGTGGGAGACGGCGAGTTGCGCGGACTGGTTGAACCGGCGCAGTTGCTGCAGCATTTAGAAAGTTGGGCGGCCAATGACTAGCGAAGAGCTGCTCCAGATTGCGGAAACGAACGCTGCCGAACGCAAAGAGTTCGACTATGAAGTGAACGTCTGCGCGGCCCTCGGCTGCATCTCGCAACACAGCGACAAGCTGAAGGACGCCCTGGAACAGGAGGCTGCAGCCTCCGGCAAGCGCTGCCATGTGCGTCAGACCGGCTGCATGGGCCTGTGCGCCGCTGGGCCTCTGGTCCGGGTGGAACCCACCGGGACCATGTATGGCAGCGTTCAGGAGGGGGACGCCAAGGCCATCGTCGACGCGCTGGGCGGAAAGCCAGTGGAGCGGCTCGAGGCCCACCTGGAGAAGTACTTCCACGGGCAGGAGTACATCGTCCTGGAGAACTCCGGACACATCGATCCGGAGAATATCGACGAGTACATCAGCCGCGATGGCTACCAGGCGCTGATGACGGCGCTGACGCAGATGACTCCGCAGGCGGTGATCGAGCAGATTTCCAAGAGCGGTCTGCGCGGGCGCGGCGGGGGCGGCTATCCGACCGGCCTGAAGTGGGGCACGGTGGCCAAGGCGCACGGCGCGCAGAAATACGTCATCTGCAATGCCGACGAGGGCGATCCCGGAGCCTTCATGGACCGCAGCGTGCTGGAGAGCGATCCGCAGCGCGTGATTGAAGGCATGGCTATCGCTGCATACGCGGTGGGCGCCACCAAGGGTTACTTCTACGTGCGTGCCGAGTATCCGCTGGCCATCAGCCGGCTGGTAGTCTCGCTGCGCGAGGCGCGACGCAGAGGATTTCTGGGCACCAACATTTGCGGCACCACGTTTGCTTTCGACATCGAGATTCGTATTGGGGCGGGCGCATTTGTCTGCGGCGAGGAGACGGCGCTGATCGCCTCCATCGAAGGCCTGCGCGGCCAGCCGCGTCCGCGGCCACCCTATCCGGCGGTCTCCGGTCTGTGGGGTTCACCCACGCTCATCAATAACGTCGAGAGCTTTGCCAACATTGCTCCCATTATCCGCAACGGGCCGCAGTGGTTCGCCGGCATCGGCACGGAGAGGAGCAAGGGCACCAAGGTCTTCGCCTTGACCGGGAGAATTGCCAATACCGGCCTGATCGAGGTCCCCATGGGCATGACCCTGCGCCAGATCATCTTCGATATCGGCGGCGGGATTCCCGATGGACGCAGGTTTAAGGCCGTGCAGACAGGCGGACCCTCGGGCGGCTGCCTGCCTGCGGAGCACCTGGACCTGTCGCTGAGCTATGACGCCCTGATCTCCGCGGGGTCCATGATGGGCTCGGGCGGCATGATTGTCATGGACGACACGTCGTGCATGGTGAACGTGGCCCGCTTCTTCATGGAGTTCTGCATGACCGAGTCGTGCGGCAAGTGCGTTCCCTGCCGCACCGGAACCGCACAGATGTTCAACCTGCTGACGAAGATCTGCGACGGCGAAGCGACGCATGCGGACCTGGGCCTTTTGATCGACCTCTGCGACATGGTCAAGCACACCAGCCTTTGCGGCCTGGGCATGACCGCGCCGAACCCGGTGTTGAGCACGCTGCGCTACTTCAAAGACGAGTACCTCGAGCACATCGACAACAAGCGCTGCCCGGCCGGAGTCTGCGCATGCTCAAGCAAGGTGCGCACGGAAGAAGAGGTGACCGTATGAGCCCCGCCGTGGATGTCAAAACCCTGGTTATCGACGGCATCGACGTCAGCGCCCGCGCCGACCAGACTGTGCTGGAAGTTGCGCGCGAGAACAATATCTTCATCCCGACGCTCTGTCATCTCGATGGGCTGTCGGATGTCGGCGCCTGCCGCCTCTGCCTGGTCGAAGTGAAGAACTCGCCCAAGCTCCATCCCGCCTGCGTACTGAAGGTGGAAGAGGGCATGGAGGTGACGACCAAGTCCGACCGCTTGCTGCACTACAGGCAGACGATTCTGGAGCTCCTCTTCGCGGAGCGCAATCACGTCTGCTCGGTATGCGTCGTCAACAACCACTGCGAGTTGCAGTCAATGGCGCAGTCGCAGGGATTGACCCACGTCCGCCTTCCCTACCGCAATCCAAAGCTGACGGTGGACGCATCGCACGATCGCTTTGTTGCCGACCACAATCGCTGCATTCTGTGCACGCGATGCGTGCGCGTCTGCGACGAGATCGAAGGGGCGCATGTGTGGGACCTGATGGGCCGCGGCATTGATTCGCTGTTGATCACCGATCTGATGCAGCCCTGGGCCGAGTCCACCTGCACACGTTGCGGCAAGTGTGTGAATGTATGCCCGACCGGCGCACTGTTCGACAAGAGCAAGTTGGGGTCGGACCATCCCAAATATCCCGACTTCTTGCCCTACCTCAACATGATGCGAGAAGTACGATGAAAAAGATCAAACTGGCAACGGTGTGGCTGGACGGATGCTCGGGATGCCACATGTCTTTCCTCGACATGGACGAGCGGCTGCTGGAACTGAGCAGCGAATTCGACCTGGTCTACAGCCCGCTGGTCGACTTCAAGGTCTATCCGCAGCAAGTGGATGTGGCCCTGGTGGAGGGCGCGGTCAGCAGTGTCGAGGACGAGCACAAGATCCGCCATATTCGCAAGCACACCACCCTGCTGGTTGCCATGGGCGACTGCGCCGTGACCGGCAATGTTCCGGCCATGCGCAATCCCTTTGGTCCGCTGCCCATCCTCGATCGCGCCTACCATGAGAATGCATCGATCCAGCAGCAGACGCCGTGCAAGATTGTGCCCGCGTTGCTGGACCAGGTGCGCCCGGTGCGCGAGTTCGTGGACGTGGATCTGTACTTGCCCGGGTGCCCTCCATCGGCGGATACCTTCTTCATTACCCTGACTGACCTGCTGGCCGGCAGAATGCCGGACGTCGCACGTCTGACCCGTTTTGGCGCATAGGAGAGCAGCATGTCGCGGACAATCACAATCGACCCTGTGACTCGGCTGGAAGGCCACGGCAAGATCACGCTCAAGACCAACGTGCAGGGCGAGGTCAGCGACGCGTACTTCAGCGTCACCCAGGTGCGCGGCTTTGAGAAGTTCTGCGAGGGTCGCCCCTATTACGAGATGCCCAGCCTGATGGCGCGCATCTGCGGCATCTGCCCGGTGAGCCATCTGATCGCGTCCGCCAAGGCGTGCGAGGCCATCATGTCGGTGGAGATTCCGCCGGCGGCGGCCAAGCTGCGCCGCGCTCTCAACCTGGCCCAGATCATCCAGTCGCACGCGCTCAGCTTCTTCTATCTCGCCTCGCCCGACTTGCTGCTGGGCATGGACGCGGACCCCGCCGAGCGCAACATCTTCGGCGTGGCCAAGGCGTATCCCGAACTAGGACGAGCCGGCATTGGGCTTCGCCGGTTTGGCCAGCACATGATCGAACTGCTGGGGCGCAAGCGGATTCATCCCGGATGGGTCGTGCCCGGCGGGGTCACGCAGCCGCTGGATCCCGCGAAGCGCGACGAGATTCTCAGCTTTATTCCGCAGGCGTATACGGACGCCAAGCTGGCGCTCGCCGCCTATAAGCAGATCACCGAGCGGTTTCAGGACGAGATCGACAGTTTTGCCAATTTCCCCGGCCTGTTCATGAGCATGGTCAACGAAGATGGCGGCCTCGAGTTCACTGATGCCGGGCTGCGCATCATCGGTGCGGCAGGCAATATCCTGCTGGATAATCTCGATGCCAGGCACTTCGACCAGTGCATCGGCGAGGCGGTCGAGCCGTTCTCGTACATGAAGTTCCCCTACTACAAGCCGCTGGGCTATCCGGCGGGCACGTATCGCGTGGGACCGCTGGCCCGCCTGAACATTGCCAGCCATGCAGGCACGCCGCTCGCCGACGCCGAGTTGATAGAGTTCAAGCATCTGGCCAACGGCCCGGTGCTGGGATCGTTCCACTACCACCACGCGCGGCTGATTGAGATTCTGCATGGGATCGAGGTCATCGAGCAGCTCTTCTCCGACAGCAGCATTCTGGACAAGCATGTGCGCGCAACCGCGGGCGTGAACCGGCAGGAGGGCGCGGGCATCGCAGAGGCGCCGCGCGGAACCCTGATGCACCACTACAGAGTGGACGATAAAGGGCTGATGACGTGGGCGAACCTGGTGATCGCGACCGGCCAGAACAACAACGCAATGAACAAGGGCGTGTTGCAGGCGGCACAGCGCTACGTGAAGGGCGACAAGCTCACGGACGGCATGCTGAACCGCGTCGAGGCCGTGATCCGCACCTTCGACCCGTGCCTGAGCTGCTCGACGCATGCCTTCGGTCAGATGCCGTTGGTCGTCGAACTGCTCGCACCCGATGGCACCACGCTGGACGAGATTTCGAGACCATGATGAGCGCGGCCACACCATACTCCGCCAACCAGCCCAGGCGCGCGTTGTTGCTGGCGTGTGGCAATACCTTCCGCGGCGATGACGGAGTCGGCTGGTGCATTGGCTGTGCGGTCGAGCAGCAGCTTCGACGCGACGACCTGACGGTGGTGAGAACTCGCCAGTTGCTGCCCGAACACGCCGAAGCGATCAGTGCGGCGGACGTCGTGGTCTTCGTCGACTGCTCTGCCGTCAGCGCAGCAGGCACGGTTTCGACCATCCTGATCCAGCCTGCGGAGAGCCTTCCCCACACTCTCACCCATCACCTGGACCCGGGATCGTTGCTGCGGCTGGCGCACGACCTGTATGCCCGCACGCCCGCGCACGCGGTAGCCATCACGGTGGGCGGCGAATCGTTTGAAATGACGGACCGGCTGAGCAGGACGGTGAAGGCCGCCGTTCCCAAGGCACTGGAAGCAGTTCGCTGCGCGCTATCCGGCTCACCTGCGCCAGAGACCATCTCGCAGTCTTGCTGATCTCAGCAGTTGTCCCCAGGGCTGGGCCTCCCATTTCCCGATAGAATCGAGACCTGCCCTTTTAGGGCTCTCTGGGAACGCCTCTTCATGCCCGCCGCCAAACCACGCACTCCAAACAAGACTCCTGCGCTGGTTCGTGACACTCCCCGATCGCCCCTCGAGGTTGTCGATCCCATCTGGCTGGTCAAAGCTCTCGCGCTAAGCCTGGTCGCCGCGCTTATCTGTGTTTACGCCACGCTCTGCCTGCTGGTGTACCAGGGAGAGTGGCAACTCGTGCTGCATCCCGTACGCACCATCGACCGCACACCGGCCAGCGCCGGCCTGGATTACACGGACGCTCGCTTCGGTGCTGCAGAGACTGGCCAACCGCGCCTGACCGGCTGGTGGATTCCGGCGCAAAGTGCGCCCCCACCCGGCTCCCAACTCAACCTGCAGACTATTCCGAAGTACGCCGACTATACCGTTCTCTATCTTCATGATGGCTCTGGCTCGCTTTCCAGTACCGTCCCGGCGCTAACCCGCCTGCACCAGGCTGGCTTGAACATCTTCGCCATCGACTACCGCGGCTTTGGCGCCAGCGACGCTTCCGTGCACCCAAGCGACGCCCGCATGGCCGAAGACGCCGCCGCCGCGTTCGACTACCTCACCTCCACGCGCCACATCCCGGCCCGCAATCTGATTCCCTACGGATCCGGCCTTGGCGCGTACGTAGCCGTCGAACTCGCCGACGCGCATCCGGAGTTGCCCGCTGTCATCCTCGACAATCCCGACCCCGATCCCGCTTCCACCGCTGCCGCGTGGCACCCGTCGCACATCATCCCGGTGCGGCTGCTGTTCGGCAAAAGCTTCGAGATCGCAGGGCCCCTCCCGACGCTCGCGACTCCCAAGCTGCTGATTGCAGGCGGTCCAGCGGCGGTCGGGGCAGCCCGCGACATCAACCAGATGCAAACTCTGTTCAAGCAGGCCGCCAGCCCCAGATTCGCGGTCACCCTTCCGCCCGCGGACAGCGAAGGCGCCTACCAGGCTGCGCTGTCCCGGTTCCTCGATCAGTATGTGCCGGCGCAACCGCTCCCGACCCGCTAGCTCTCGATCACTGCAAGCAGAGCGTCAACCTCGGGCGTAGAATCTCATGTGCTGGAGAATCCCACCTATGTTCAGATGGCTCAATCGCTTCCAACCCTCGGGAGTCTTGCTGCTGCGGCTTGTACTCGGTGCCGCGATGATCGTCAACGGGTCTCGGAAAGTCATCCCCCGTGGAGGCTTCCACAGTGGCAATACCTTCGCCGCGCTTCAGCAGTACGCCCAAAACATTGCCACGCTGGGAATCCCACACTGGCTCGGCTACGTTTCAGCGTTCGCCGAGTTCGCAGGAGGCATGCTTCTGGTCCTGGGCCTGCTGACCCGATTCTTCGCGTTCCTGGTTGCGATCAACATGATCGTCGCCATCGCCGCCGTCGACTACCATCGGGGGTACGCTGGTGCTCAATACCCGCTCGCTCTCGCATCCATCGCCATCATGCTCGTGTTGGCCGGCCCCGGCAAAGCCGCCCTCGACCGGAAGCTCGGATTCTCCTGAGCGTTCATTGCACAAAGCTGCCCCCGCTGACTTGCCGCTTGCTAACTTGCCGCGTTAAGTTAAGGAGTGAAGGCTCCCGGTGTTCTGGGAGCCTTACGTATTGGTGGGGAGGGGTCGTGCGGATAGGGGAAGCCGGAACCGTGGGAACTGCTGGCCCGACAAATTGCTTGTTACATTCAATGAGACGCACTCCGCAGGGAAAAGTTGCTCAATAATCCTGCAAAATGTATTTTTACAATACCACAAATTCTAAAAACTGAATACTCCCACCCCCAAGAATCCTGCCCTAGATCAGACTACGACTGATTCTATTGGACTTATCTTGAACAGGCGGCGACCGTCTGCCAATTCCAGTGGCTGACGCCGAAACGGGACTGACCCACAGCCCGGCCGGAGCTAGTCTGGGACAAAAGCGGGAGCGGGCGAGCGAAAGACGGCTAATTCTCGGCGCCGGAGTCAAAATCGACGATCCAGCCGTCAATGGGATATCGTATTCACGCCGCGCCTCTGGGCATTGCGCCCCACTTCTCCAACCCTAGAAAGGTAAATCTTCCCCAATGTCAAATCGGAAGGTCACTCGTCGCGAATTTGTTGGAACCTCGACTTTTATGGCTTTGGGATTGCCGGTTGTGCTCGGCCGGACATACTCCGCTTTCGCCGCACCCTCCACGAGCGGGCCGTATGTTCCGCCCAAGTCCCCCCGCGCCACGCTGAACTTCAACTACGACTGGAGATTCACTCGGGAGGATGTCCCGGGCGCCGAAGTTCCCGCCTTTGACGACGCCAAGTGGGCCACGGTGGCGACGCCGCACAGCTTCAACGACGTTGACTCCTTCCGCAAGATCATCTCGCATGGCGGCGGCGACACGGGCAGTTACAAGGGGCTGTCGTGGTATCGCAAGCACTTCAAGCTGCCTGCGGAACTTGTCGGCCATAAGGTCTTCATCGAGTTCGAGGGCATGCGCCAGGCCGGCGACATATACCTGAATGGCAAGCAGGTCGGACTTTATGAGAATGGCGTCACCGCATATGGCATCGACATTACCGACGCACTGCAGTTTGGCGCCAAGGAGAACGTGCTTGCGGTGAAGGTGGACAACACGACCCGTTACCTTGAACGTGTTTTCTGCATGGCCAACCCCAGGAACCCGGACGGCTCGCCCTGCGCTCCGACGGGGTATGAGTGGAACGCGAACGACTTCAATCCCGACCACGGCGGCATCAACCGGCATGTGTGGCTGCATGTAATGGGCAAGATCCATCAGACGCTGCCGCTCTACTACGGGCTCGAAAGCCAGGGCGTGTACGTCCATGCCGCAAACTTCGATATTCCGAAGAAGACGGCGGATGTGACGGTGGACGCCGAGGTGCACAACGCGTCGGGCGACCGAGCGACGGTGGGCTTGTCGGTGGCAATCGTCGATCACGAAGGCCATGTGCGGGCGCAGTTCGACGGCGACCCCGTAGACATGGTCGACGGCGAGAAGAGTGTGATGTCGGCGACCGGCGGATTGAAGGACGCGCACTTCTGGAGCACCGAAGACCCGTACCTGTACGACGTGTACACCATCCTGAAAGTCGATGGAAAGGTCGTCGACGTCAACCGGCTTGAAACGGGTTTCCGCAAGACCGAGTTCAAGGGCGGCGTGGGCACGGGCGGCGTCTACATCAACGACAAGTTCGTTTACCTGAAGGGATTCGCGGAGCGTTCGGCCGACGAATGGGCCGGGGTCGGCGCGGGCTATCCAGACTGGATGCATGACTTCACCGCCAACCTCATTCGCCAGTGCCACGGCAATTACATGCGCTGGATGCATATCTCGCCGCAGAAGGTGGATGCGGATTCGTTCGCCCGCTACGGGATTATCCAGATATGCCCCGCGGGCGACAAGGAGCGCGACGTCACTGGACGCCAGTGGGACCAGAGAGTCGAGGTGATGCGGGATTCCATCATCTATTTCCGCAATAACCCGAGCATCCTGTTCTGGGAAGCCGGCAACACCGTGGTTGCGCCGGACCAGATGCAACAGATGGTCGACCTGCGCAAGCAGTGGGACCCCGACGGCGGCCGAGTCATGGGCACGCGCGGCGACGGCACCCCCGCGACCAACTCCCCTCTCACACCGATTGCGGAATACTACGGCGTGATGATGGCCCAGGACAGAGGCGTGGACGCGCTGACCGGGCCGACGGCGATGTTCCGGGCCTACTCGGCTGAGCGGCGCGATCGCGCGCCGATCATCGAAGCGGAGGACCTGCGCGATGAAGGCGCGCGCCGTTACTGGGACGAATACTCGCCGCCATATTACGGCTTCAAGAAGGGGCCGAACGACACGTATCAATACACGTCGGAGAGCTTCGCGCTGCAGGCGGTCAAGCGCTATTGGGAGTATTGGGAGAACCGCATCTCCAACACCGATCCGGCGCATTCGAAGTGGTCGGGGTATTGCTCGATTTATTTCACTGACGAGGATGCGGACGGTCGGCAGGATTCGAGCGAGGTTGCGCGCGTGAGCGGCAAGGTGGACGCGATGCGCCTGCCGAAGGAGATTTACTACGCGTATCGGGTGATGCAGAATGAACAGCCCGACCTGCATATTCTGGGCCACTGGAGCTATCCGGAGACCCAACCGAGCGGTGACAAGACGGTGAAGACGGTTTACGTCATCGCGAACACGGAGTCGGTGGAGTTGTTTGTCAACGGCAAATCGCTGGGCGTGAACTCGAAGCCCGACAACGGATGGGCCTTCTCCTTCCCAGCGGTTGAATTCGTTCCGGGCAGCCTGAAGGCTGTGGGCAAGAACGGAGGGAAGGTCGCGGCGCAGCAGGAACTGACTACGGCTGGGCCGGCGGTAGCGCTAAAGCTGACCCCAATCGTTGGGCCGAAGGGACTGCAGGCCGACGGTGAGGATGTGGCGCTGATCGACGTCGAGGTGGTGGACGCGAAGGGCCAGCGTTGCCCGACCGACGATGCGCGGGTTGACTTCACCTGCGCGGGGCCGGGAATCTGGCGCGGCGGATACAACAGCGGCAAGGTCGATTCGACCAACAACCTGTACCTCAACACGGAAGACGGGATCAATCGTGTCGCGGTGCGGTCGACACGGACGGCCGGGGCAATCACGGTGACGGCCAAGCGGGACGGGTTGAAGCCGGCGCAGGTGCAGCTTGCGGCCAAGCCGGTGGTGGTGACGGACGGAATTGCGACGTTCATGCCGCAGCACCTGCCGGGGCCGGCGGAGAAGTAGGACGATCCTCTAACGCGAGGCGCATGGCCAAGGCGTCGTCGTCGGGGTTGTGGTAGTAGCGCGGGCGGCGGCCTGACTGCGTGAAGCCGAGGCTGGTGTAGAGAGCGATGGCGCCGGTGCTGGCGGCGCGGACCTCGAGGATGACTTCGGTCGCGCCGTGGGAGCGGTACCAGTCGAAGACGGCACTGCACAGGGCGCGGCCCAGGCCCGTGCGGCGGGCGGCGGAGGCGACAGCGACGCTCTCGAACTCGGCGACGCAGGTGGCATCGAGCTTGCGCGGCGCTGGAGTGACGAGTCCGACGGCAAAGCCCACGAGCAAGGCGTCGCGGTGGGCGACGATGAGACAGCGTTGCGGGGCGGCGGATGTTTGCCCGGTGCGCTGGTCGCCGGCAGCAGCGAGGACGGCAGCATACGAGGATAGCGGCCAGTGTGGCGCGTTTTCAGCGGCACGCTCGAGAGCCAGGATGGCGTTGAGGTCTGAGGCTGTGGCGGGGCGGAGTTGAACTTGCGGAGGCGTCATCGCGCGGGAGTCTCGGGCACGGCAACGTGCGCGGCCGATGCGGGGCGGGGTTTCGAGGGGCGTGGTTTCGCGAAGATCTCGGCGTCAGTGCGGCGCAGGTAGTTGGCGTCGAGGGCGGCGGGCGAGTCGAAGTCGTTTTGCCGGATGCGCAGGAGGGCGAGGGGCAAGGCGTCTTCTGCGGTGGGCTCGGCGAGGAGACGAGGGTTGAGTGCAGCGAGGGATTCGGCGACTGCGGGCTCGCAGACGACGATGAGGTGAGCCGGTTGCTTGCTGAGTGCGGCGAGGAGTTGGTCGCGGCTGAGGAGGGATTCGCGGAGGCAGACGCCGTCCAGATAAACGCCCGAGTAGAACTCGCCGCGGCCGGCGTCGAGGAGAGCGTGGATGCGGCCGCCAGCGGGCGGCTGGGCGAGATGGGCAAGAATGGCGAGGCGGGAGATTGCGACCAGCGGAAGACTGAGCGCGTGGCACAGACCCTTGGCGGCGCTGAGGCCGACGCGGATCCCGGTGAAGGAGCCGGGGCCGTGGACTACGGCAACGGCTTCGAGCGATTGCAGGCTGAGACCGGCGCGGGCCGCTAGGTCGCGGATGGTTGGGACGAGGCGCTCGGAGGCGGTGCGACCGGGCAGGCTGGCGCCGACGATGCTCGCGGTGTCGGCCAAGGCGACGCTGCCGGTGGTGCCGCAGGTGTCGATGAGGAGGATTTTCATGCAGGCGATTTCCGGGGTATCCAAACCCTGTGCTTAAGTCCTAAAGTACTTCGTCTAAAAGGCTTAAGTCTGGACTGAGTCCCAGCATTGTCTATTTTAGTCCTGCCGATCCTTTTGGGTACCCATCCCCCTGTATATACACACGATTTGTTGATGCTGCTGGACTTACGGCTTCGTATATACGGCGTTATATATATTTTCTCCAGCCTTACGCGCCAAGACTGTCCGCGGCACACCCCGCCGAAGCCCCCAGGGTTAGGACCGGGATTCTGAGTGCCCTCCTGAAGGAAAGGCTAGCTGCCACTTGGACCCTTCCTTAATTATATGGGCGGTGTCAAGCAATTGGGCCCTTCCTGGCCATGTCCGGGGTGGTGCCCGGAAGAGCGCGCGGTGGGGGTTTAGAGGCATACTTTGTGGTTGCCGGCGGGCGGATAGGCGATGGAAGTTGCACGGGCAGAGCCAGATGGGCGAGTATTGCCGATCTTCGGCTGTCGCGGGGCAAGTTGGTTACCAAAGATTGACCTGTCTTGTAGAAATCAGAAAAAAACTGCTCCTGCGCCTGGATTCGGTGTAAACCTTCGGCACTTAGCTCTGAATGCAGTTGGCCCTTGTGGTTCAGTCATTTCCATTGACGGCTTCCCGGCCACGATAGAACCCATTACCCTCGCGCACACCTCCGCCATCGGGCACACTTCGGCCAGGGTTGCTGGAAAAAGGTCAGTTTGGAATCAGTCGCGCCGTCGTAAACGACGTCGCCACCTGGGTGAACACCTGGTTCAGGGTCAGGTTCGGATTGGCGCTCGACGTGCACCCCCCACCATTCTTTGTAGTGGCGTCCGAGTAGAAATTCGCCGGATAAGCAGTAGTCGACCCGGCCTGCAGAGCCATAGCCTGCAGATTAGTGCATGGATCCGTGTACACCCCGGTATCGGTCGTGCATCCCGATGTCCCCGCCTGGTAGGCGACCACGTAAACCGAGGTGCCGTTGCTGGCAGCGTATTGCGCCGCCCCGATCGCCTGCTGGCATTGATCTTTCATGGATGGGTAGGTGCCATTCGTGTTCAATTTCGGGGTGGTCGTCGACGACAATGTTGTGCCGGCTGAGTTGGTGAAGGTATTCGTTGCGTTCGCAGCGCCGTCGGTCAGGAGAACAATCGCGTTCAACGATCCTGGAGCGTCTTTCTGTGCGGCGATCAGCGCAGACTGCGCCGCATAAATCGCACCTGCAAGATAGGTCCCCTGTCCGCTGATCGGGGTCGCCAATCCAGTACAGTTATTACCCGTATCCGCCCCAGTCGCGATCTCAAGCGGGTTGGCCGGCGAGGTGACGATTGAGCCGCCGTATGCATTGGTAGAACTGTAGCTATCCAGGAAACCGTTGCTGTTGGTGCCACCCGAGGTGATCTCGTAATCCGGCTGGCTGGGGGTGGGCGTCGACCAGGTCGCCCCCACTACGGGCGCCGAATAGGGAACACCAGTCGGGGTGGTTCGGGAGCACGTCGTTGCGTTCGAGGCTGTGCTCTCCTGCACGTTGGGAAAGGTGAATATGCCCACCGAATCGAACGCGGATTTGCAGGTGGAAGATGTGCTCCCAGGGCCGCACGGAGTCAGACCAGCCAGCAGAGTCTGAATACCGCTCAGCGCGCACACTTCCTTCGTCGTACCCGTGGTGCAATTGCCGTCGGTGTCCCCAGTGTTCATCGACCCCGTCGAATCCAGCACCACCGCCACGTTGTATTGTGAGCTCACCGAGCCCCGCATCAACGCCGTCGAGGTTGCCTCCAGCGTCAACGATTGTGCGGTATTGACATGGAAGGCGTGGAGAGCTTGGATGAAGAGCGTCGGAATCTTCGCCGACTGTACCACCTGGACAACGTTACAGCCCGACGCGTTAGCGCTGCAGGGTACCCCTGCGCTGCAATATACCCCCGTCGTGTAACTGTTGCTAACGCAACTGAAGTTGACGGACACGATCGCCGCGCTCGGCAGATTCGGATTCACGTTGTATCCGCCGGTAGCCGAACTGTACTGCGTCACCGCAGCCTTAACGGTTGTGGTCGAGGCACCGCTCTGCCCCATGGCGTATCCACCGGCTAAGGCAGCAGCATCCGTGGAAGCCTGGAGTTCGCGATAGCTGGCGTAGGCGCGGCCCAGGTCGATCGACAGCCCCGCCATCCCGAGAAACAGGACAGACAATAACACCGCGAAGGGGATCACCTGTCCCCTCTCGTCCCGAAGCGCCCGCAGAAGCAACGTCTTCCGGCCGCGGGTCATTGGACTTGCTCCATGATCGTCGAAGCCAGAGTGCAACCCGGGAAACTGAAGCGATAGACCTGGATGGAGCACGGATAACCGGCCGACACCATGGCCGTGTGTCCCGTCAACATGTTGCTGGCGCCCGCGCTGCCCGTGCATGTGGCCCCCGTTGCGGTCCCGCCATTAATCGAAAAAGAATAGGTTAGGCCGCTTGAACGCAGCGTCGGCGCCGAAGCCGCAATCGCGGCCGCAGTCGTCTTGCACGGGTCCGTATCTCCCCGGTCCGCCGCCAGCACTCGCCCACCGGCGGCAACCGCCTCCGCCAACTCCAGCTTCTGGTAAATCGCCATTGAGAACGAGAAGATACCCGTGATGAGCATCAAAAACAGCGGCAACGTCACGGCAAACTCAACCAGCGCCCCGCCCCGCTTGTCGGAACGGATCGTTCCCAGTCGGCCGGTCACATACCCCACTTTGCGCGGAAACTCCATAGTCGTTCCTCCAGATTCAAGAAATTATGAGCGGCCGGTCATACAAGACATGCCCTGCGGGCAGTTGGAATGCATCGCGGTCTCCACGGCGACAAAGGTGTTGTTGATATGTGAGGCAACACCCTGCAACCCCACAACCGAGGCGAGACCCACCAAGGCAGCCAGCATGGCGTATTCAATGAGATCCTGACCGGAGTCGTCGGCCACCAGGTTAGCGAGCTTTCTCATGCTTGCGCAGCCTCCCGGTGCAGTTGCAATCGCGGCAGACGAAAGTGTGCGAATCCCGCGTGAGTCAGCTTCGAGAGTAGGACAAGGGGAGGACATACCGAATCCCCAGAAAGTGTTATGAGCGGCCCTGGCCGTAGCATGACTTGCAAGTACTTGGGAACCCTATACGGTCTCGCCGAGTCATCGGGCTGCAGGGTGTTAGAGCATCCACGTGACGTTTCTGCGTGGGGCAAGTATCGTTAAGAGAAGGTGACAGCGTAAAGCTCCCGGACGCTGCCCTGAAGATTGCAGCATGCGGATCAAAGTACGGCTGAGACAAAGACAGAAGCGGATTCCCTTCGGGAATGACAAGCAAAAGAGCAGAAACAGAAGCGGATTTCCGGGAATGACAAGCAAACAACAAGCAACAGCGAAGACAACTATGGAGATTCTGAGCCGCGAGGCGGCTGAGAATGACGGGCGTGGTGGAGAGAGCCGGCAGACGAATGACGATGAAGACTGAAGTTCCCGCGAAGGCGGACTTCTCCGCGGAGTTGGCGGAGTGGATTGAGGCGTTCGACGACGTGGTTGCGCAGGAGTGGGAGAACGCCGCGGAGCTGCTGAAGGCGCTGCGGCAGCGCGGGCGCGAGGCCGGGGTCGCGGTGCCGAATGAGTTTGTGACGCCGTTCTGCAACACAATTCCGAAATACGACGAGGTCGCGTACCCTGGCGACCGCAAGCTGGAGAAGCGGATCGAAGCGCTGATCCGTTGGAACGCGATGGCGATGGTGCATGGGCAGAACAAGAAGGACGCGGGGATTGGCGGACACATTTCGACGTACTCGTCGCAGGCGACGCTGCAGGAGGTGGGGTACAACCACTTCTTTCGCGCGAAGTACATTGCGGACGATGGGAGCGAGCAGCCGGGGGATTTGATCTACCACCAGGGGCATGCGTCGCCGGGCGTGTATGCGCGAAGCTACCTGCTGGGGCGATTGAATGACGACCACCTGAAGAACTTCCGGCATGAGCTGCGCGACAAGCCGGGACTGTCGAGCTATCCGCATCCGTGGCTGATGCCGGAGTTCTGGAATTTTCCGACGGTGTCAATGGGGATCGGGCCGCTGAACGCGATTTATCAGGCGCGGTTTATGCGGTATCTGGAGAACCGCGGGCTGCTGAAGAAGGTGCCGCGGAAGATCTGGGCGTTTCTGGGCGATGGCGAGACGGACGAGGTGGACACGCTGGGCGCGATCTCGCTGGGCGCGCGCGAGAAGCTGGACAACCTGATCTTTATCGTGAACTGCAACCTGCAGCGGCTGGATGGGCCGGTGCGCGGGAACAAGCGGATCATCGATGAGCTGGAGGGCGTGTTCCTGGGCGCGGGCTGGAACGTGATCAAGGTGATCTGGGGCTCGGACTGGGACGAGCTGTTTGCGCGCGACCACGGTGGATTATTGCTGCGCAGGATGGAGGAGTGCGTCGACGGCGACTTCCAGACGTACAAGGCGAAGGACGGGGCCTATCTGCGGAAGCATTTCTTCGGGAAGTATCCGGAGCTGCTGGAGCTGGTGAAGGACTACACGGACGACCAGTTGATCCATCTGCACCGCGGCGGACACGACCCGGTGAAGGTGTACAACGCGTACAAGCGCGCGGCGGAGCATAAGGGCGGGCCGTCGGTAGTGCTGGCGATGACGGTGAAGGGCTACGGGCTGGGGTCGGCGCAGGCGCGGAATGCGACGCACAGTGAGAAGAAGCTGGGGGACGATGCGCTGGCGGCGTTTGTGAAGCAGTTCGAGATTCCGATTCCGGTGGAGTCGGCGTTGAATGGGACGCCGTACCGGCCGCCGCAGGATGCGCCGGAGATAGTGTACATGCAGGAGCGGCGCGCTGAGCTGGGCGGATATCTGCCGATGCGAACGGTGCCGGCGAGCACGTTCAAGGCGCCGGAGCTGAAGTTCTTCAAGGAGTGGACGGATGGGTCGGGCGGGCGCGCGGTGTCGACGACGATGGGATTTGTGTCGATGTTGCGAGGGCTGCTGAAGGATCCCGCGATCGGCAAGCTGGTGGTGCCGATTGTGCCGGACGAAGGACGGACGTTCGGGCTGGAGTCGGTGATCCGGCAGGTGGGAATTTACGCGCCGGAGGGGCAACGGTATACGCCGCACGACAAGGACATGCTGCTGTTCTACCGCGAGGAACAGGACGGGCAGATTCTGGAAGAAGGGATTACGGAGGCGGGATCGATGGCGTCGTTCACGGCTGCGGGGCAGGCGTATTCGACGTACCAGGTGCCGATGATTCCGTTCTACATGTACTACTCGATGTTCGGGTTCCAGCGGATCGGGGACATGGTGTGGGCGGCGGCGGACGCGCGCTGCAAGGGCTTCCTGATGGGCGGGACGGCTGGGCGGACGACGATGCTGGGCGAGGGATTGCAGCACCAGGACGGGCACAGCCACGTGCTGGCGAGCACGGTGCCAACGTGCGTGAGCTACGATCCGGCGTTTGTGTACGAGCTGGCGGTGGTGGTGCAGAACGGTCTGAGGCGGATGTATGAAAACATGGAGGATTGCTTCTTCTACATCACGATGTACAACGAGGACTACGCGATGCCGGCGATGCCGGAGGGATGCGCGGAGGGGATTCTGCGGGGGATTTATAAGTACCGGGCTGCTTCGAATGGAGAGGCTACGGTGCAGTTGTTCGGGTCGGGGCCGATTCTGAACGAGGTGCTGCGGGCGCAGGAGATGCTGGCGGAGAAGTACCAGATTGCCGCGGATGTGTGGAGCGTTACCAGCTACACGGAGCTGCGGAGGGAGGCGATTGCGACCGAGCGATGGAACCGGCTGCATCCAGCGGAGACGGAGAAGAAGACGTATATCGAGACGGCGCTGGAGGGTGCGAAGGGGCCGATCATCGCGGCCAGCGATTATATGAAGTCGCTGCCGGATGTGCTGGCTCCGTGGTTGCTGGCGGATGGCAAGTGCAGGCTGGTGACGCTGGGGACGGATGGGTTCGGACGCAGCGATAACCGCGAGCACCTGCGGCGGCACTTTGAGGTGAATGCGGAGTCGATTGTGGGTGCTGCACTGTCGCGGCTGGCGCGGGACGGAAAGATCAAAGGCAAGAAGGCCCAGGCGGCGCTGGCGGAGCTAGGGCTGGATGTCGAGGCAAAGGACCCGGCGCGAGCATGACGGATGAGGGAGCGGACGCAGGAGCCGCGTGGGAAAATCCGCTGACTCCGAACGCGAAGCTGCGGCAGATCTATCGCGCGATGGTGCGGGCGCGGACGCTGGCACGTGCGCTGCCGGCGGGACGCCGCGACGGGCTGGGGCTGGAGGCGTGCCTGGTGAGCGCGTCGGTGGACCTGGGGCCGGGAGACCTGGTGAGCGACGCGATTGGCGGCGGGGTGGTGGAGTTTCTGCGCGGGGCTGGCTTAGGTGCGGTGCTGCGACCGGGTAAGGCGAAGCGCGGGCCGGTGGCGGATTGCGGAGCGGCGACGCGGTTGCCTGGCGGGATGGGGATTGCGGAGCGGATTTGGGTGGCGCTGGGTGCGGCGGCGGCGGTGAAGGCTGCGGGGGCTCAGGCGAAGGTTGAGGCTAAGGCTGCTGGTACGACGGCGGGGGAAAGCCCGAAGGACACGCAGGTGGTGGTGGTGGTGTATGTGCTGGCGGGTGAGGTTTCGGCAGCGGTGTGGCGGAAGGCGCTGACGTTTGCGGCGAAGCGGGAGCTTCCGGTGGTCTTTGTGGTGCTTCCGGCGCGGGGCGGCAAGGGGCGCGCAGGCGGAGTGATCGCGTTGGCGCAGCGGTGTCGCGTGCCGGGGATTCCGGTGGACGCGGATGACGCGGTGGCGATCTATCGCGTGGCGCAGGAGTCGATTGGGCGGGCGAGGATTGGCGGCGGAGCGGCGCTGATGGAGTGCGTGCCGTTTGTGCTGGAAGGCGTGGCGGGCAAGGGCACGGCGCCGAGCGACGGGATTGCGGGGCTGGAGCGCTACCTCTTGCAGCGTGGCGTTGCGACGAGGATGTGGATGGAGCGAGAGGCAAAGGGGTTCGCCAAGCAGGTGGCGAGGGAGAAGGAAGCGTCCAGGTAGATGGGGGGCGCGAGAGTCTTCCGAGGGCTTCCCTCCAACTCCAAGTGAATGTGAGGCGTACCGACTCCGGGCGCAGTTACACTGGAGAGGGTGATGGACCGGAGTCTCGAGGTGCGAGTGCGGACAGTTATTGCGCTATGGTTTGTTGGCGTTGCGAGTGTGGGGCTAAGTTTGGAGACCGCTCGTGCCGCGCAGGCAGCGCCGCAGACAACGCCGGCAACGCAGCAGACGGCCGCTCCGCCGGCGGCCGCGCCAGCGCCGGAGCCGGAGAGCCAGGACAAGATTGAGTCGCTGCCGGGCTATCGGCAGGGGCAACCGGGGCAGGGCCAGCCTGCAGGCACTACTCCGTCTACGGGCACAACTCCGGCCGCGGGAGCTGCTCCGGCTGCGGGCGCTCCGCAGGCGATGCCGGCGCCGCAGCAGGCGCCGCCGCCGGTAGTGACTCCGGAGGCGCCGACGCCGCAGACGCCGTATACGGCGATGCCTGCGTACGCGCCGGCAGGGACGCCGGAGAAGCCTGGGCACAAGCCGGGCGATCCGCTGGGCAGCGCCTACATTCCGGTGGATAGCTGGGTGTATCCGGCGATGATGCGGCTGTATTCGCTGGGTTATCTGGACACGATGTACCTGGCGATGCGGCCGTATACGCGGCGGAGCGCGCTGCACATGCTGCAGGCGAGCGAGGACGCGATCCTCGGCAGCGACGATGCGCAGGCGCAGGAGATCCTGGAGACGCTGCTGAGCGAGCTGACCGACGAGGGGATCACCAGCGAGAAAATTGCGGGGACCGAGCGCGGGACGGTGTATGGGGTGCAGTCGGTATACACGCGGGTGATGGCGGTTTCGGGGCCGATTCTGCAGGACAGCTTCCACCTGGGGCAGACGTTTTTCAACGACTACGGGCGTCCGCATGAGCCGGGTTTCAACAATATTACCGGCTTCTCGACGCTGGAGGAGCAGGGGCCGTTCTCGCTCGATGTGCGGGGCGAGTACCAGCATGCGCCGGGCGGGCCCGGCTACTCGCAGGCGCTGTCGGCGACGATTTCGGCGCTGGATCAGATTCCGTTCTCGGGATACAACGATCCGCAGGCGACGATTCCTACCGGGCCGATTGCGGCGCAGAACCCGTTCCGGCTGGTGGAGGCGACGCTTTCGTATCACATCCTGGGACACGAGATCTCGGGCGGGAAGTCGGATGCGTGGCTGGGGCCGGCGATGGGCGGCGGAATGGCCTGGTCGAACAATGCGGAGAACATCTACTCGTTCCGGATCAACCGGGTTGAACCGCTGCGGATCCCGCTGTTGTCGCGGATCCTGGGGCCGGTGCGGTATGACTTCTTCTATGGAAGTCTGAAGGGGCATACCTATCCGAATGACGATTATGTCCACTCGGAGATGTTTTCGTTTCAGCCAACACGGGACTTCCAGTTCTCCTTCCAGCGGACGATTGTCTTTGGCGGCGAGGGGCATGAACCGGTGACGCTGCATACGTTCCTGAAGGGATTCTTCAGCGTCAACGACACGAATCCTGCTCTGAAGTTTTCCAGAGACGATCCTGGGGCACGTTTCTCGGACTTCAGTTTCTCGTACCGGCTGCCGTTTGCGCGCAACTATCTCACACTGTATGCGGACACGGAGACGCATGACGACGTGACGCCGATCTCGGCTCCGCGGCGCGCAGCATATCGGCCGGGGATTTATCTGTCGCAGTTTCCGGGGATGAAGCGGCTCAGCCTGCGAGTGGAGGGGGTTTCGACCGACTGCTCGACGTCGGCCTGCGGGGGTGGAAACCCCGACTACATCGAGACCATCCAGAAGCAGGCGTACACGAACAAGGGCAACATCCTGGGCGACTGGATCGGGCGTGAGGCCAAAGGCGGACAGGCGTGGCTGACGTATGCCCTGTCGGGCAACGAGTGGGTGGATGTGGAGTACATGCACAAGCAGACGCCGGGGGACTTTATCCCGGGCGCGTACAACGCAACGACGAATACATACGGGCCGGGCGGCACCACGCAGAACCAGTTCCGCGTGGATGTGGTGAAGCGGATCGGGCCGGATGTTGAGGTGAATGGATGGTACCAGCATGAACGCTGGGTGGCGCCGATTTACATGACGGGCGTGCAGAGCAATAACGCGTTCACGGTGCAAGTAACGTTCTTTCCGAAGTTGCGGACGACGGCAAAGTAAGGAAAACTTCTTCGTTGTTTCGGCTCGAAGCTGCGCGTAACTTGGAGTTGATACTCCAGGTCCGGTGCGCGAGCGATGAACGCAATTCCGTCGGAAACAATAGAGACCGCAGCGACATCCCAGCCCAAACTCATAACGAACTTTATTGGCTATTCGCCATCTTTCGATGTCACTTCGGTTGCGTCACGCATGATCGCATCCATCCCTCGCAATCTTCTCTTCGGACTTGATGCAGTTGTCTTCTCCAATATGTATTCCCTTTCTCAGAAGCGTAGGACCAGCACAACGAGATCTAGCCCGGATAATTCACGAAGTTTGAGACGCGAGAAGCCTCTTCTGCTACAAACATGTTATTGAGACAGTGTTTGCAGGAACAGGAGAGGCTTTCGCGTGATCGACTTTACCACGACAGAG
>Ga0224555_1000591_pt1 | contig 55638 bp, 43 predicted proteins | sample 714S23034metaG_FD_180687 | JGI IMG/M metagenome (GOLD analysis project Ga0224555, IMG submission 180687) | Peat soil microbial communities from Stordalen Mire, Sweden - 717 S2 30-34 | ecosystem: Environmental > Terrestrial > Soil > Wetlands > Peat | place: Sweden: Norrbotten County, Stordalen... | reverse complement strand
CCGCTCACGTTCCAGGGCATCCTTCCCTTCTAAATGCCCCCGCTCGCGGAACACCTGTAAACCATCTCCCCGGTCTGCTCTGTAAAGTATGTGGCCGGTATGTACCGGCGCGTTTCGGCACGACCGAGGTCGTGCCCTGATACAAGAACCGTGAACCACCGGGTTCCTTCCGGAGGCTGTACAGCTGCGCGCCAACGGATTAAACCTGCTGTGCTTGTGCCGTTACACTAACCGAGATGAACCCCTTGAATCCCCGCACTGCCCTGCTGGACCTGCTCGCCCGCACCTCCTTCCGCCTCGGCAATTTCACCCTGTCGTCCGGCGCGAAGTCGGACTACTACATCGACTGCCGCACCACGACGCTGCACGCTGAAGGCGGACGCCTCACTGGCCTCGCTATCCTCGATCTGCTCCAGGAACATAAGCTGCATCCTGCCGCCGTCGGCGGGCTCACTATGGGTGCCGATCCCGTCGTTTCGGCCGTCTCCATTGCCAGCGCCTGGCGCGCGCAGCAGGATCCCTCTGCGGCTCTGATTCAGGGCTTCCTTGTCCGCAAGATCGAGAAGGCGCACGGCACGGGCCGCCGCATCGAGGGTTTCCTTGAGAAGGACGCACCGGTCCTGATCGTCGATGACGTGTGCACGACCGGCGCCTCGACCATCACCGCCATTGAAGCCGCCCGCGAGGCCGGTATGCGCGTGATCGCCGCGGTTTGTCTTATCGAGCGCGAAGAGGCTGGCGGCCGCGCCGCACTCGAAGCTGCCTGTCAGGGCGCGCCTTTCCTGCGTCTTTACACCGCCAACGACGTCCGCGCAGCGCACGTGCGGCAACTGCCGCAGCACTAGACCCGGCTTCAGGCAAAAGATAAGGGGCGCGCAGCTTTCGCCACGCGCCCGCAGACTTTTTGTTCCGGAGAAATTACAGGCCTGAAGGTGCTCCGCCCGTCGGATTTGCGTTGCCCTGAGTGGGCGCGCCGTTATCCGCCGTGTTGCTCAGCAGCTGAACTTCGACGTGACGGTTCTTCGCGCGGCCTGCAGATGTCTTGTTGGTGTCAACCTCGACGTCCTTGCCCAGGCCCACCAGGTAGAACTTGTGCGCCGGCACGTTGTACTTCGACGCCAGATACTGCACCACCGCCATGGCGCGGCGATCGCTCAGCGAGTAGTTGTACTCCGTTGAGCCGACCGAGTCCGTTCCGCCCGTCACTTCGAGGATGTAGTTCTTCGAGTTGGCCAGCTGTCCGCCGAACTGGTCCAGCTGATCCTTCGCCGACTTGGTCAGGTTCGCCTTGTTGAAGCCGAACGTCACCGACACATCGCCGGCCTGCTTATAGTTGTCGAGATTCGCAATTACGCCTGCCAGGGAGTCGGCGCGATTGACTGCATCCTGCGCGGAGGACTGGGCAGTGCCGGCAGCCTGCTGTGCGTTCTGTGCACTCTGCTGGGCCTGGTTGGCCGAATTCTGTGCCTGCTGGATGCCGGCCTGGGACCGCGTATCCACATCGTGAATCGCCCGATTGTTGGCGGCCGTGGCATCGTCAAGTTCGTTGGTCTTCTGGACCACCGGCTGGGTCTGGCTGCTCACATACTTTTTTGTCGTGCATCCGGTTGTGAAAACCAAAGACAGCGCCGCAACAGCTAAGGCGGTCGCGAAACCTGGTCTGGAAATCCGCGTCATGGGTGACACTCCATTTCTATTGTTGTTTCTTCTTCTTTCAACTACTGAGAAAGCCTCGCCGCGCGGGCGGATGCTTCCTTTCTTTCAAGAAAACAGCACGCGCAGGCCCAATTCGGGACATTCCGCGTAACCGTATGTTCTCATTGAGTTTAAAGGGCTAATTCGGCCCCTTTTTCCGCTCTGAGATTCCACCCACTCGCGTATTTTTTACGCAGAATCCCGCCCCCGCCGCCCCCAAAACCTCCTTGCCAGGCGAGCCTTTAAACTGAAATCAGGGCCGCTATGGACTTACACGACAAGATTCGCACCTTACCAACCCGGCCCGGCGTGTACCTCTATAAGAATGCCGACGGCGAAGTGATTTACGTCGGCAAAGCCAGGAATTTGCGCTCCCGCGTCCGCTCCTATCTGCTGGAAGCCGCCCAGGCCAACGCCAAAACCGGCTCCCTGATGCGCGATGCGGTCGACGTCGACTACATCCTGGTCGACAACGAGCACGAGGCGCTGGCTCTGGAAAACAATCTCATCAAGCAGCGCAAGCCCCGCTTCAACATCCTGCTGCGCGACGACAAGACCTACCCCTACGTGAAACTCACCCTCGGTGATCGCTGGCCGAAGGTCTTTGTCACCCGCCGCCTGCGCCGCGACGGCAGCGTTTACTACGGTCCCTACTTCCCCGGGAACCTGGCCTACCGCGTCGTCGACCTTATTCACCGCAGCTTTCTTCTGCCCAGTTGCAAAATCGATCTGTCGCGCTACCACTCCCGCCCCTGCCTCCAGTACTACATCGGCCGGTGTCTGGGCCCCTGCGTGCAGGACCTGACGACGCCCGATGCTTATGCCGAGGCCGTCCGCGACGCGCAGATGTTCCTCGAAGGCCGCACTTCGGACCTGAACAAGTCTCTGCGTGAGCGGATGGCCGCCGCGGCCGCTGCCGAGCAGTACGAGCTTGCCGCCAAATACCGCGACCTGCTCGTGACGATTGACCAGTTGTCTGAAAAGCAGCGCATCGCCTCCGTCGAGGACGACGATGCCGACGTCTTCGGCTTCCACTGCGAAAACGGCATGGTCGCGGTCAATCTCTTTCACATGCGCGGCGGTAAAATCGTCGACCGGCGCGAGTTCTTCTGGGAAGACCTGCCGGACTTCGTCGTCGATCTGCCCGAATCCGAATCTGCCCCGGAGGCTGTTGAGCAGCCGGTCGCCACGTTTAAGCCCGGTGCCTTCTTCTCTGCGCTGCTCAAGCAGATCTATATCGACCAGCCCTACGTTCCTACGAACATCTATGTGCCGGTGGACTTCTCCGATCGCCCGACTCTCGCCGGCCTGCTGGCCGAACACACGAAGCATCGCGTCGAAATTGCCGTGCCACAGCGGGGAGACAAGCGCTCGCTGGTCGATCTGGCCGGTCAGAATGCCAAACAGAGCTACGACCAGCGCTTCCGTGTTCTTGCGCCCAGCCGCAAGGCGATCCAGGAGGCTCTCCAGGACGCACTCATGCTCGAGGATCTGCCCCGCACCATCGAGTGCTTCGACATCTCGCACATCCAGGGCGCCGAGACTGTGGCCTCGATGGTCGTTTGGGAAGACGGCGAGATGAAGAAGAGCGCCTACCGTAAGTTCAAAATTAAAACCGTCGAGGGCGTCGACGACTTCGCGTCTATGCGCGAAGTCGTCACGCGCCGTTATAAGCGCATCGTCGAGGAAAAACAAAAGATGCCGTCGTTAATCCTCATCGACGGCGGCCTGGGCCAGCTGCACGCTGCCGCCGAGGCTCTTGAATCCCTCGGCATCACCACGCAGCCGCTGGCCTCGATCGCGAAACGCGAGGAGATCATCTACCTCTACGGTCAGGAAGACGAGCCGGTCGTGCTCGAGCGCCGTTCACCAGTGCTGCATCTGGTCCAGCGTATTCGCGACGAGTCCCACCGCTTCGCCATCGCCTACCATCGCAAGCGGCGCGAGATGCGGGACCGGGATTCGGAGCTCCTCACCATCCCGGGCGTCGGTGCGCGCACCCGGCAGCGTCTGCTGGAGCACTTTGGCAGCCTGCGCAGCATCGCCGGCGCCAACCTGGAGTCGCTCGCGGCTGTCGTTCCGCCGAAAACAGCCGAAGAGATTCACGCGCATTTCCATCCCAGTGAGGCAACAGCAAACCCGTTGCCGGTTCTGAATGATTCGCGATAGTGGGCCGGTATCCCGTATCGCGGGACCTCTGCGACCGCGAACGCAGACATCCCCCACGGCCTTCTGATAGACAAAAGAGTCTGCCCGATGTGAAGCGCGGGCGACGGCAGACCTGGCCCGCAACGGAGTGAACGATGAAGACAGTTTTGATGGCCGATCCGGTTCGCTATCCTCGCATGACCACCGAGGAGCTGCGATCGACCTTCCTGCTCGACGGCCTGTGCACGCATGGCTCGCTGCAGCTGGCTTATGTGGATCTGGACCGCGCGGTCGTCGGTCACGCTGTGCCGGCCACGAAACCCATCACCCTGCCCACCTTTCCCGAGCTGCGCACCGGGTACCTCACCGAGCGCCGCGAACTGGGCGTGCTCAACATCGGGGGCGAGGGTGCGGTGCATGTCGGCGATGAAACGTCCTGCCTCGACAACCTCGACCTTCTCTACATCGGCCGCGGCAATCCGGAGATCCGCTTTGAGTCGAAATCAGCAGACCAGCCTGCCATTTTCTATCTGCTCAGTTATCCCGCGCACGCCACTTTTCCCGTTACGCTGGTGAAGAAAGCCCAGGCCAACGCCACCACCATCGGCGCGCCGGAGACCGTCAACCACCGCACCATCTGCAAGTACATCCACCTGGAGGGCGCGCGCAGCTGCCAGCTGGTTATGGGCGTCACGCATCTGCACAGCGGGAGCGCCTGGAACACCATGCCGCCCCACACCCACATGCGCCGTTCCGAGATCTACATGTACTTCAACCTGCCGCCCGATGCGCGCGTCTTCCACTTCATGGGCCCGCCGCATGAGACGCGCCACCTTGTGCTGTCGGACCGCGACATTGTTATCTCTCCCGGCTGGTCGATCCACGCCGGCGTCGGCACCGAGGCTTATAGTTTCTGCTGGGGGATGGGCGGAGAGAATCAGGACTACGCGGATATGGATCCTGCTCCGCTCGATACGCTGCTTTGAATCTGTTCGAAGAACTTCCAGGAAGGGGTCCCCAATGAAGACTGTTCTCCCAGCCGCTGCCGCGCTGATTCTGGCATTCTCCGCGTCTGCTCAGACGCCACCATCGAGCACCCCACACGATCCAGCCGTCGTCTTCCCCACGCCGGATCTGCACGAGCAGATCGAGAAGCTCATTCCCGCGGCGAAAGAGAAGGGCTCCAGCGGAGCCACGATCGAGGACTACGGCAGTTACAAAATCCAGCTCTCCGTGCGCACTTCGAGTGGCGGAGCGGAAGTCCACTCCCACTGGGACGACGTAATGATCGTGGAGGAGGGCAGCGCCACGCTCATCACCGGCGGCACTGTGGTCGACGGCAAAACGAACGCGGATGGCGAGACGCACGGCTCAAAGATCGAGAATGGCGACTCCCGCACGATCAACCCCGGTGACGTTCTCACCGTGCGTGCGGGCACGCCGCATCAACTGATCCTGGCGCCCGGCACCACGTACGGCGCCGCTGTCGTCAAAGTCCACGAGCCGTGAGCCGACCCGTTCGCTACAGCCCGTAGTGCTGCAGGAAGGGCGATGGCGCGTGCGCTCGCCGTCGCTCCTTGATCCCCAGCGAGCCGGAAATCTCGCGGCAGCAGCGCATCAGGTGCTCCGCGATGCCGGGCACGCTCTGCTGGGTGATCCGCGACGTAGGGCCGGAAACGCTGACCGCCGCCATGGGATGCCCCGTCTCGTTCAGGATCGGCGCGCCAATGCAGCGCACGCCCTCCTCCACTTCCTCATCATCGATCGCATAGCCGCGCCGGCGGACTCGCTCCAGGGAACGCATCAGTGCTTCCGGCGTCATCAGCGTCCGATGGGTGTAGCGCACGAAGCGGATTTTTCCCATGATCTCCGCCTGCATTTCTTCCGGCAGAAACGCCATCATCGCCTTGCCCATAGCCGTGCAGTACACCGGATTCGATGTGCCAATGCGCGAAGAAAGCCACACGCGCCGGTTGCTCGGCTCCACCTTGTCCAGGTACACCACCGAGGTCTTCTGCAGAACCCCGAGGTGAACTGTCTCGCCCACCTGCGCCGAGAGCCGTCGAAACCAGGGATGCACGCGTGCACGCAGATCGATCTGCTCCACGGCGCGCGTGCCGAGTTCGTAGAGTTTCAATCCCAGCCGGAAGCGGTTCTCCGGCGTGCGCTCGATCAGCCCGCACCGCTCCAACACCATCAGCGCGCGATGCGCGGTGCTTTTGTGCAGATCCATGCGCTCGCAGACGTCGGCCAGGCCCAGCGGTCCCTCGCTCTCACCGAGCAGATCGAGCACCGCCACGGCACGGTCCAGGCTCTGCAACTGATAGGGATCGGCCGGCTTGGTTTTGCCCGCCTTTTCTTCGCTCCGCTCAAGCTGCGCTTCTGCTGCTTTCTGCCGCATTGCCAACCTCGTTCTTATCGCGCCAGCCATCCGCCATCCACCACCAGCACCGTGCCGGTTACATAATTGCTCGCCGGAGAGGCCAGAAAAATCGCCGCTCCGGCCAGATCTTCCGGGTCGCCCCACCTTCCCGCAGGAATCCGCTCCAGGATCTGGCGGTTCCGCGTCTCATCCTGCTGCAGGGCCGAGGTATTCTCGGTTCGAAAATATCCTGGTGCAATCGCATTCACCTGCACGTTGCGCGCCGCCCACTCATTGGCCAGCGCTTTGGTCAGCTGCGCGATGCCGCCCTTCGACGCGGTATAAGCCGCGATGCGAATCCCGCCCTGGAAGGCCATCATCGAGGCAATGTTGATGATCTTGCCGCGCTGGCGTTCGAGCATTTTGCCACCTGCCAGCTGGCAGAGCCGAAACGCGCTGGTCAGATTCACCTGCAGCACCTGCTTCCATGCATGCAGATCGTGATCGGCAGCCGCCTCGCGGTGAATCATGCCCGCGTTGTTCACCAGAATGTCCGGCGCGCCCATGGCCGCGGCTACATCGGAGAAGAGCTTGTCGGCCCCTTCGTCGGCGCTCAGGTCGGCGGAAAAACTTCGGCCTTCGCGGCCCAGCTCCCGAATCTTTCGCGCCGTCCCTTCCGCCGGACGCCGATTCCCATGGCAGGCCACGGCCGCGCCTGCATCGGCCAGTGCGAGCGCGATGGCCGCACCCAGCCCGCTGGCCGCCCCTGTCACCAGAGCCGTCTTTCCGTCCAGCCTGAACCGTTCAGCAATTCCCATCGCCGGCGCTCTTCCATTCCGCAAGAAGGGACACGATCCCTCAGCGCGAACCTGCAAAGAAGTCATTCTCCGCAGGCTCGATACGGATTGTCAAGCATTCTGCATCCGCCGCGGCTGGGCTCAAATCCGCATCCGCGATCACCCGGTACAAAGGGAAGGGCCGGAGAGTGTTCCTCCCCGGCCCCGTCGCATCTGCCTCACTGTTGTTATTGTTTTATGTTGTACCGTTCGGAATTAATCGTGCGCTGGTCAGCTTCGCCACGATGGCCTCGTAGATATCGCTGATCGCCGTGGTTCCTGAGTTAGCGCTGTTGGCCTGGCAGCCGCTGCTCTGGCTTCCGCCCTGTGCCGCCCAGTCACTGTAGAAGTACGCAGATGGGCTATTGCCGTCCTGCGTCGCCATCTGCTGCAGTGCCTGGCAGGGGGTGATGTTCGTGTGCGAGCCCCCGCTGCGATCGCTGGCGCAGTTGGCCGAACTGGACGTGGTTGGCGAGCCGTAAGCGATGGCGAACACCTGCGTATTATTGCTCGTACTCCCCGAGGAGTAGGTTGCCGCGTACTGCGCAGCATCCACCGCCTGCCCGCACTCGCCCACCCATGACGGATAAGACCCGCCGCTGGAAGCATTCAGATAGGCGGCCGGGTAGGTATAACCGTTGGCCAGCGATTGACTGGCGGAATAGGTGTATTCCGCGTGAGCATCGGTATCGGGCATCGAATACATCGGTCCCCAAGTCTGCGGCGAGGTTGAATTGCCGTCACCCAGGATGATCATGACGTTGTAGGAGTTGGTGTGGCTGGCCTGCTCCTTCAACAGAGCCGCCTGCGCCGCATAGATTGCACCGGCATAATAGGTGCCGAAGTCGCCGTCGTAGCTGGACGGCGCGATACCGTTGCAGCCGCTCTTGCCGCCAGCCGCCTGCGCCAGCACCGAACTTGTCTGCAAATTGCCCGAGCCGTCGTTATAGTCCTCGACGAATGGAGTGACCTGGTAGCTTGGAGCATCCGAGCCGGTCGGGATCGAGTAGCCCGTCGCGTCGGTCGGTTTGGGAGGGAACGTGTACGGCATCGCCCAGGCGATTCCCGGGTACGGTGGCTGGTAATGCTTCTGCTGAGACGGGGAAAAGTTCCCGTCATTGTCGTTTCCGTTGCTTGTGTTGATGCTGTACAGCACCGGTGAATAGCCAAAGCTGCTGTCGTGGTAATACGCGATGCTGTTGTAGCTGGAGGGCACAGGCGAGGTGGTGCAGCCGAACGTCGTGCTGGTCCCGCTGGTCGTGATTGCAACCCCAGCCGTTGCATGGCTGCCCACCACTACGTTCGGGAACGTGAACAGCGCCACGTGATCGTAGCTCGTGTCCAGTCTTGCCAGCAGTTGCTGGACGCCGGTGAGTGCACACTGTTCCTGCGTCACACCATTGCAGTTGGAGTCCGTCTCACTCATCGACAGCGTCGAGTCCACAATCAGAGCAATGTTGTACGGCTTCGGCCGGCCTTTGGTCGCCGTCGAGGTTGCGCTCAGACTCAGGCTGCTCTTGCCCAGAACCCCCGCGAACATCGTCGGAACCGATGCGGTCTGCGTTACCTGGATAGCGTTGGGGATGGTGACCGTTCCACTGCTGAGTGTGCAGGGATAGCCCCATCCGGAAACCGTCGACAAACACTGAGGCGTTGTCGTCGAACTGCTGATCGTCAGCCCGGGATAGACATCGTTCTTGGATTCGAAGCCGGTCGCGTAGCCCGTGTAGGACGTGCTCGTGCCCTGAACCATCTGTGCCGCGGCGAGGGCTGCCGCGTCGGTCGCGTTCTGCAGTTCGCGCTGGATGACCATCGCGCGACCGCAGTCCACCACAAGCGCTGCGACTCCCAGGACCGTCAGCAGCATCACCACGACCCAGGGCAGGACCTGCCCCCCTTCGTCCGCCATGACCAGTCGCGCGATCAGGAGGTTCTTTCCCGATCGCCGTGCCCGCCGCACAGCTAGCGGCGAAACCACTCGAGGTGACTTCATTTTTCGTTCGCGCATCGTATTCTCCTCGGTCCGCTTTCCGAATTCCGGACCCGTAACAAACCCTGGCCCAACAACCCCTCAGTTACTGGACCATCTCCGTACTCAGAGCTGTCAGGCTCAGTGACTTATTCGCCCATCCGTACAGCGCTGGAGTTATCGGATAAACGGCCTTGACCTGCACGAAATCCAGCTGGTGCATCGCGAGGGCGGCACAGGAAGGCAACGACGATCCCGTGCCCGTGTAGGTCGTGGCCGCCGACGTGGAATTCACTGTGTAAGTAATCGTGTAAGTGATATTTGAACTGCTGAGATTCCCGGCAGAGGCCTGAACCGTCTGCGCTGCATATTTACAGGGGTCTCCGCTGTCCATGATGGACGTCCCTCCATCGTTGGCTGGCGCGCTCATGGCAAAGGCGCGCGCTCCGTTGTTCACCGCGTTGGTCAGAACCATATATTGATTCAGACCCACGCCAAAGGAGAAAATTCCGGTGAGAACCGCCAGCAAGATGGGAAGCACGAGCGCCATCTCGGCGATCGTCGAACCCTCTTCTCCGCGGCAGCAGGACGCGATCCGTGCTGCTGTTCTCGCCCGCGCTTGTTTCAGTGAGGCCTCAAGCCGATCTGGAAATCCTGCATCCGCTCTGCGGCTGGCTCTGCTGGTTGTCATTGGCGCTCGATAACCCCTTAGAAAATCCGCTTCATCCCCCGGCGCACCGCAGCCGCGGCTGGCGAAAGTCTGCGCGCCGCTCCTGTGCAATCAGTAAGGGAAGCTCTCACTCAAGAGTAGTGCAGAGAGCGAGGGACTCAATGGCTACTTCGTGGTACCGAATTCCCTCTCGGTAAGTCACTCTAATTACTCACCCCAGTAATTCCGGGGTTGAATTGCATTGATTTGCGACACTTTGTCCGGGCGCTGTCCACTGCACGTCGCTTCCCGAAAGAAAGCGGAGTTACCGCAGTTACTTGTTCCGTGACGCGGCTCCGCCCAGCTCTGCCATATTCTGCTGCGTGCTCCGGGCTCCATCATGCGCGAGAAACACGGCGGCCACCTTGTCTTCGTAGACCAGCGCAAAATGCGGATCCGCGCGCAGCAACTGGGTCAGAGCGGCATTTTCCGGCGCCACCACCACACCGGCCGATCGCAAATCCGGGTCCGATGCCCACTGCGGGCTTCCACTCCAGGTATTGCGCGAGCGGTTGATCGCCTGATCTCCGTAGAGCGCAGCACGTCCATCGATGCTGACCGGCTCCTGCAAATTCCAGATCAGGTATCCGCCCCAGTCGTAGGTGTTGAACAACGCTCCGCTGTAGTGGCGATCCTTCACTACTTCCACGGCCTGCACCGGCATTCGCTCCGCCAACAACTTCTGCAGCTTTCCGTTGCTCACCTGCAGCAGCAGCACGCTGGCGGCAAATGCGGCTACCGCGGTGAATCCTGCAATCGCTGTCGCCCATGCCGGCTGCTTTTCACGGTCAACTCTGTCCTCGCGAACGGGAATTCCCACCGCCAGAATCGCTCCCGCGGTAATCGCCATCACCCACAGGTCTCGTCCCGACCGGAACGACAGCACCGCCGCCAGCGCGAGCATGATGGTTTCGAAGGGATTCAGCCGCCGGTAGCGGAACAGCACTCCCGCGGCGCCCAAAGCCAGAAACAGCAGGACGAAGTCGCCGGGAGCGCGGAAGGACAACGCCTTCATCTCGGTGACCGTATCCAGAACTCCGGGCTGCGAGCCCAGCTGCCATGCGATTTTGTAGATGCCCGGCCCGTAGGGATTCAGGCACGCGGCCGCAACGCACGCGGCAAAGGTCAGCCATAGGGTGCGCGCCGGCGCCGGCCGAATCCCGGACTTCCACCAGCGCTGCAGGATCGGCTCCGCTGCCGCAATCCCCAGCACCAGCAGCCCATCGACAAACTGGATGTGAATGTTGGCCCACAGCGCGAACAGCGGCGGCAGCCACAGCAACTCGCGGCTCCGCCCCTGCTGCCGCGCGTGCATCAGGATGTCCATCTCAATGGCAAAAAAGAGAACGGTGAACAGCCACGGCCGCGGCGTGCTCAGCTGCGAGAGGCAGAACATCACCGCCACGGTCAGCATCGCTCTCTGCGTGAAGTCGGCCTGCAGACGGCTGAGCATGTGGTACACGGTCGCCCCGGTCAGCGTCATCATCGCCGCCGTGAACACCAGCAGGCCGCGCAGGTTCATCCACGTGTAGACCTTCAGCAGGATCAGGTCGAACAGCCAGCTATACGCCTGCCAGGGGCTGCCGCCGGCAACGCGCGAGAACGGATCGACGTGCGGAAAAGCATGATGCTGGAGAATCCATTGCGCGGTGCTCAGATGCCACCCAACATCCGGATCGGTGACGGCTTCGACGGCTCCGCGCATGCAGATGAACGCGGAAACGGAGCACAACAACCCAATCAGAACCGCCCGTGCCACCTGGTCCGCGGGGGATGTTTTCGGCTTGCTCCGCTGCAATGCGATGCTCCTCTGAAGTTGCAGACCGCTGCCCGCTTTCGGCGTTCGTCAACGGACGCTCGCTGATCGCTTCGCCCCGGGGTCCTCATCCTGCGCAGGGGCTGCAGGTTGCAGTGAAAGAAGTTCCCTCACGATGATCGTGCCGGAGGAGGTGGCCGTCGATACCCCGGCCCCAGGGTGCGGTACCACCGCCGTCCGCGCCTGCCCCAAAAGTGGGATCACCCGAGCGCTCAAAACTGCGCCGAAAAAGGTCGGCCCTCCCGAGACGGTTTCGCCGCAGATCCTGGCCCCTCCCGCAAGGGAGCCTGCTTCCGGTACTGGCCGGGGGTAATGTTCGTCTCCGGAGTTGATTACCGTTGATCGCCTGAAGCCGATCCATTGTCCGGGCTCACGCGACAGGGACAGCGCCACTCCGGCCGGGGCCGAGAAACGAATGATCATTACCAAAGAGCCCTTCAGGAGTTCCTGAACGATGACGCCGCCGCGGGCGCCATCGAGTTCGTTCTGCTCGCGGCGCTCATCGCGCTGGGGTCATCCTGACGATGCACAACTTCGGCAGGAAACTCACGAAAGACCACAAGCAGATCGGCAAGAAGATCTGACCGCGGCGGAACCGGAAGATCGTGTTCGCCTCGTTGGAGAAATCTCCTCGCGGGCCGGCTCCGGCGAAAGCTTCGTCCTGACCGTATCGCCCCATTCGCGGCAACAGTAAGCACCGAAAGTAGCAATTGGTAACACTTCCTGAGCATTGCTGGCGCGGGTACTCCATTGCAACATGGCAACAGAGATTACAAACAGCAGGCTCGTCTTCGCACGGCGGATGACCTGCAAGAAAAAAGAGCAGAGGAAAAATGCACAGCTTTTCACAGCTCCTGAGAAGTCTGCTGTACAACGATTCCGGTCAGGATCTCATCGAGTACGCCCTGATCGCAGCCCTCATCGCAGTTGCCTCCATCGCGGCCATGAAAGGCCTGACCAACAAAATCTCGAACGAGTTCAACGCCATCGGAAACAGCCTCTGAAGTCTCTCAGAGCGGTCCTCTTCGAAATCCGCAGTACCGCTCGCTGAAGTACCTGAATCACTTAAGGTTTGCAGGGTTTGGGCACCATAGTTATCGACCAAAGTAGCAAAGGGTAACACTTAAATGGCATTGCGATGGGGTACCCTTCCGGAGCAATGTGACAACAATCACCACCAACAGCGCGGTCCCGGGTGTCCAGCATGGATGACCGCGCCGCCACTCACAAGGAGAACGGTAATGAAACAGCTTTTCAAGAACCTGATGAATGATGAGTCCGGCCAGGACCTGATCGAGTACGCGCTGATCGCTGCCCTCATCGCTCTGGGCGCCATCGTCGCGATGGGCTCTCTCAGCAACAAGATTTCCAACGAATTCAACTCCATCGGCAACAGCCTGTAACCATCACTGATGTTCTGACGGTTTTTGTTTTGCCGGTCTCTGGTTGGTGGTACGGCGCAGGCCCGCTCTCGTTCTGCTCGGCCTGAACCGATCTGCAGGATTCGGTCGCGACCCGAGGCTCACCCGCCTCCGGTCGCGACCACCCGACCTCTGCGGCAAAACTGAGAACCGTGATTGCGTCAGCGTGGCGGCTCACCTGCAACCCTTTCCGGCCCGGCATGGAGCAATCGGCCTGCCCACCTGGAAACGAACTGAAGGACGACGCAGCATCGCGTGGATTTCCTGGCAGCTCCCCTGCGGAACCCAGGCCGGGATGCCGCGGCGCGATGTGCCGGCTAACGGCCCCGGAGCAAGTGCCCCAGGACGTTCTTCCCTACACATCGCTCGTTCCTTCCTCCATCTGCATCCGCCGCACCGGATTGCCTCACCCGGTTTCGGGCCGCGGAGCAGATCAACATTCCTGCTCTGCCCGCCGATGGGGGGGACAGCGCGTCTCGGGGTCATCGCATGTCGAGTCATCTTACGGAGTGGCTGTGTCCGGCTGTCGCGCTGGTTTGTGCTCTGACCGGATCCGTCTTTGACGTCCGCAGCCGCCGGATTCCGAACTTTATTACCCTTCCCGGAATTCTTCTCGGTCTGCTCCTGCACCTCGCTCTCGGCGGCTGGAAGCAAATGGCTCTCGCTGCTCTTGCCGGGCTCATCTGCGGTGTCCTGTTCCTCATCTTCTGGCTGGCAGGCGGTATGGGCGCCGGCGACGTCAAGCTGATCACAGCAGTCGCCGCCATCGCCGGAATGCCCCTGGTTCCCTGGTTGCTGATCCTCACCGCCCTGGCTGGCGGTGTCATGGCTGTCGGGCTTGCCGTCTGGCGCGGCCGCCTCCGGGAGACCGTTCGAAACGTCGGTGCCATTGCTCTGCACCATCGCTTCGAAGGCCTTGCCCCTCACCCTCAACTGAATGTCGCAAATGCGAGGACGCTGCGCCTTCCCTATGCCCTGGCTATTGCCGCGGGCACGGCGACGACGCTCTTCCTTACGGCGTTGCAAAGGTGATCTGATATGGCCCGCCGCCTGATGCTTGCTCTTGTCGTTGCCCTGGTGATCTCCGGCCTCTTTACGTTCTGGCTCAGCCGCAGAGTTGCCCACGCCTCCCGTGTCGTTGTCGTGCCGCCCAACCAGTATGTGGCTGCGGCCCGAGCCCTCGATCCCGGCGAAGTCATCCGCCGCGAAGACGTCAACATGATCAACTGGCCCAAGGACCATCCTCTGGACGGCAGCTTCATGAAGGTCGACGATGTCGTGGGGCGTGCCATCCTCTATCCGCTTTCCGCCGGCCAGCCTATCCTCGATCGCCAGCTCGCGGCCGCCGGCGCCGGCATCGGTCTCACCGGGAGAATCCCCAGCGGCATGCGCGCCATCGCGCTGCGCTCGGACGAAGTCGTCGGCGTTGCCGGTTTCCTCATGCCCGGCACTCACGTCGACGTACTCGTCACTTACACCGACCAGGACCATCCGCAGCCGTCCACCGCGACCGTGCTCCAGGATGTCGAGGTTCTCGCCGCCGGCCATCAGGTCCAGCCCGATCCGTCCGGCAAGCCTGTTTCGGTCGACGTTGTCACCCTCCTGCTCGCGCCCGAGGACGCCGAAAAAGCCACCCTCGCCAGCGAGAAGGGCACAATTCACTTCGTCCTGCGCAATGGCGGCGACCACAAACAGGCGGTCGCTCCGCCGGTCAATCTCGATGCGCTGGCCGCATTGCCGTCCAAATCGCAGCCCGGAATACCGGCGCCGCGGCCCCGAGCGGACCACCCGGCTCCGAAACCGTGGGTCGTCGAAACCATGCTGGGCGATAAGCGCTCCACGGCAAGTTTCTACTGAGGCCAACCATGATTAGCAGAATGCGCACAATTCGATCTCTCTCCCCGGCTCTGCTCGTGGCTGCATTCGCCGCCGCATCTTCGGGCACCGGAGCCCAGACCAAGGCCCTCGCGGCTGCCGCTCCTGTCCCTTTCGTCGGCGACATGAGCACCAGCGCCCAGGTCGTCGGTGAGCCCCTGCACCTGCTCGTCGGACGCTCCATGTTCGTCAACACCGACAGCCGCATCCGCCGCGTCTATGTCAGCAACCCCGATGTGCTGGATTCCTTTACCTCCAGCCCCCGGCAGATTGTCGTCACCGCCAAGACCCCCGGAGTTGCCAGCGTCGTGCTGTGGGATGAAACCGGCGCCTCGCACTCCTATCTCATCAATACCGATCTGGACGTCACTGGGCTGAACAAGGCTGTTAAGGACGCATTTCCCTCCGACAACATCAAGGTGGAAGGCCACGGCGCCGAAGTGACCCTTGCCGGCACAGTTTCGAACACCGCAACCAGCGATGCCGCTTTCAAGCTCGCCAGTCTCTACTCCAAGGACGTCGCCAATTCCCTCGTCGTTGCCGCCCCCCGCACGCCACAGGTCAAGCTCAAGGTGCGCGTGGTCGAAATCGACCGTTCCCGCGCCGAGCAGCTGGGTTTCAATTTCTTCGGCAACAACGGAGCCCACACCTTCAACTCCACCACCTCGCAGTTCGGTACCGTGACGGCTTCCAACAGCACCACCACCTCCACCGGAACCGGTAGCACCACCACTTCCGGCGGGGCTGCGGTCTCTTCCCTGCTCGAGCTCAGCCAACTGCTCAACCTGTTCTATTTCAACAGCAAACTCGGTGTCGGCGTCGCCGTCCAGGCCCTGATCAATGACCAAATCCTTCAGATCCTGGCCGAACCCACCATCACCACCGTCAGCGGCGAGAAGGCCTCCTTCCTCTCCGGCGGTTCATTCCCCTATCCCCTCATCGAGCCCGGCATCGGCGGCGTCAACACCATCACCGTCGTCTTCCGCGACTACGGCGTCAAGGTCGATTTTCTCCCCACCGTCCAGCCGGACGGGACGATCTCCATACACGTGAGTCCGGAAGTCAGCGCCCTCGACTATTCCAACGCTGTCACCATCGCCGGCTACACCCTTCCTGCCATCTCCACCCGCCGCGCCGACACCCATGTCAACCTGCGCGACGGGCAGAGCTTCGTCATCTCCGGCCTGCTCGATAACCGCACCATCGATCAGATGCAGAAGATTCCAGGCATCGGCGATATTCCCATTCTGGGCAAGCTGTTCCAGTCCAAGTCAACCACTCGCTCGGTCACCGAACTGGCCCTCATCGTGACGCCCACCCTGATCGATCCTCTTAGCGAGGATCCAAAAGCCCCGGTCATGCAGCCCAGGATGGTCGTTCCCTTTATCGACGATCCGAAGTTCGACAAAGGAATGACTCCGAAAACCCCGGTACCGCAGCCGCAACCCAACCCCCGGCCCCAGGATGCCCCAGTCCACGACTAAAGAAAGACCCTTCAACTATGAGCCAGACGGCTTCCAATTCGACACTCTCGGTTGCTCTGCTGACCGTCGGTCTTGAGCGCGAACTGACCGATAAGATCGTTCAGTCGGCCTCAGAGCACCGCTGGTCGTTGACCCACGACGACTTCGACGAATACGTTTCCGCTGTTCGCCGACCCGCGATCTCCGCGGATGCCAAAAACGCGGACCTGGTCATCGCCGTCATCGACTTCGATCGCGACGCCCAGGGGGCTACGGAAACCGCCAGCTATCTGCAGCACCTGTTCTTCGGAAAGTTCTTCGCCGCGGCCCTGTCCAGCCAGACCGAACCCGACCTGCTGCTGGCCGCCATGCGCGCCGGCTGCAACGAAGTTCTGCGCAACCCGCTCGACGCCCGCGAGCTCACCGACCTGTTCGACCGGCAGGAGCGCCAGTGGTCCGACAAAACCGGCCGCGGCCGTTCCACAGGACACATCCTCTCCTTCTTTGGCGCCAAAGGCGGCGTGGGCACAACGACAGTCGCCGTGACGATCGCCTACTACCTCGTCCGCCAGAAAAACAAGAAGGTTCTGCTCATCGACAACCATCCCGAGTTTGGCCACGTGTGCCTCTACCTCGGCCTCGATGGCAGCCGCTATCACTTCGATGAGCTGATCCGCAACGTCAACCGGCTCGACTCCACCCTGCTGCGTGGCTTCATCGCGCGGCACTCCTGTGGGCTGGAAGTCCTCTCCTCTCCGGAATCCCACGACCTGTCCCGCACCATGGATCCCGACGCCCTGGAGCGCACCCTCGAGTTCCTGCGCGGCGAATACGACTACATCATCCTCGACTGCGAGACGAGCCTCGCGGAAGTTTCGCTGGCGGTCATGGATCGCTCCGATCAGATCTACCTCGTCGCCACGCCCGACATCGGCGCCATTCGCGACCTGTCGCGCTATATCGACGGACTCAGCCGCAACGAGTCCACCTCCGCCAGGCTGCACGTCATCATCAACCGTTACTCCTCTCACGGCGCCATCGCGGTCGAGCAGATCGAGAAGGCCATTCGCGTCCCCGTCGAAGTCCGGCTCTGCAACGCCTATACCGAATGCCAGCGCGCCATCAACGTCGGCGAGCCCATCGGACCCGACAAGAAGTCGGAGATCTCCACGCAGTTCTCCCGCTGGACCTCCATCCTCACGGGAGACGAGACCCCGAAAGCCCAGCCGGCCAAAAAAGGGTTTGCTTTGTTTGGCCAGAAAAGGACTGAATAGCGATGAGCGATCTTACGCTCAACCTCACGCAGTCACGTCCTGATGCGAACAACCCGCGCACCAACGGTGCCGGCCTCCGCAACACCACCCCGGGCGCCCGCCCCCTGCGCGAAAAAGAACAGCAGGAACTCAAGTCTGCCGTCCACGCCGAGCTCATCAACCGCCTCGACCTCGAAAAACTCGACGAGGCGCAGGAAACTCGCGCCGGCCAGCAGCAGCTCTTCGCCCTCATTCAGCAGATTATCGGCGAGCAGGGAGTTCCGCTCAGCTCCTCGGAGCGCGACCGCGTTGCTCAGGAAGTCCTCGATGAAGTCTTCGGCCTCGGCCCGCTCGAGCAGCTGCTGAAGGACGAAACCATCAGCGACATCCTGGTCAACACTTTCAACTCGGTTTACGTAGAGCGGCGTGGCCAGCTCAGCCGCACCAGCGTCTCCTTCCGCGACAACCGCCACCTGCTGCAGGTCATCGACAAGATCGTCTCCGCCGTCGGCCGGCGTGTCGACGAATCGACGCCGATGGTCGACGCCCGCCTCAAGGACGGCTCCCGCGTCAACGCCATCATCCCCCCCCTGGCCATCGACGGCCCCATCCTCTCCATCCGCCGTTTCGGTACCAACCCGCTCACGGCAGAGAGACTGATCCAGAACAAGGCGCTCACCAACCCGATGCTCGATATGCTGCGCGCCGCTGTGCAGGCCCGGATGAACATCGTGATTTCCGGCGGCACCGGCTCCGGCAAAACCACGCTTCTCAACGCGCTCTCCAGCTTTATCTCGGAGAAAGAGCGCATCGTCACCATCGAAGACTCCGCCGAACTGCAGTTGCGCCAGGATCACGTCGTCCGTCTCGAAACTCGTCCGCCTAACGTCGAAGGCAAGGGCGCCATTCGCCAGCGCGAGCTGGTCATCAACGCCCTCCGTATGCGCCCTGACCGCATCGTCCTCGGCGAGTGCCGCGGCGAAGAGGCCATGGACATGCTGCAGGCCATGAACACCGGCCACGACGGCTCACTCACCACCGTTCACGCCAATACCCCGCGCGACGCTCTGGCCCGTATGGAAACCATGTGCATGATGGGCGACATCCGTCTCCCGGAAAAGGCCATCCGCCTCCAGATCGCCTCCGCCATCCACCTCATCGTGCAGGCGGCGCGTATGAGCGACGGCACCCGCCGCATCACGCACATCTCCGAGCTGACCGGCGCCTACAGCGACGTCATCAGCATGCAGGACATTTTTGTCTTCGAAAAGGAAGGCGTTAGCGACACGGGCAAAGTCAAGGGACGGTTCCGCTCCACCGGCATCGTGCCCAAATTCACAGAACGTCTGAAGGCCGCCGGTATTCCCATTCCCGCCGGCCTCGTCGACCACTCGATGGAAGTGTAAGGGCTATCGCTCATGATTCTCATCGCGTCCAGCTTCTTCGCCGTCCTGCTGATCACCTTCGGGTTGGTCAGCTTTGCCACGGCTCCCACCAGGATCGACAAGACGCTCTCGGCCCGCCTCGCCGCGGTCACCGCCGATAAAGTGGCGGGCGTTTCCACCGCATCCCTCGAAGCCAGCGAGCTGCTGCGCAAAACCGCTACCAGCCGCTTTGACTGGATCGGCCAGACTCTCGGCAAATATGTGTCAATGGCCTCCCTGCAGAAGTGGATCTCGCAGGCGGCCCTCGACACCACTGCCTCGGCCCTGCTGGTGCAGACCGCTGCCGCCGCGGGCATCGGCTTCGTCATCACCATGTTCTTCGCGCCGATCTTCGGCGTCGAACTCGGGGTCGCCGGGGGTTGTGCCACGCTGCCATGGGCGCGCGTCGCCTTCCTCCGCTATCGCCGCCTCAGCGCGTTCGATAAAGCTCTGCCCCACGCGATCGATATGATGGCCCGCTCCCTTCGTGCCGGGCACTCCACCGCCGCCGCCATCGAAATTATGGCGCAGGGGGCGCCGGAGCCCGCCGGTTCGGAATTCGCTGAGGTCTTCCGCCAACAGAACTTCGGTCTTCCTCTGCGCGATGCCCTGATGCAGCTCATCGATCGCATGCCGTCACCGGATCTTCGCGTCCTCGTCACCGCCATCGTGGTCCAGCGCGAAACCGGCGGCAACCTGGTCGAAGTCCTCGATCGCACTACCCACGTCATCCGCGAACGCCAGCGGATCCAGGGCGAAATTCGCACTCAGACTGCTCAGGGCCGCATGACCGGCTGGATTCTCACCCTGCTCCCGGTCGTCGTCATGGTCATGATCAACATCATGGATCCGGGCTACTCCAAACCCCTGCTGAAGGATCCCGTCGGACATAAGCTGCTCATGCTGTGCGGCGGCCTCATCCTGCTCGGGGGCTTCGTCATCAACCGCATCATCAACTCCATCGACGTTTAGAGAGAGACTCGCCGCCATGATGGTCTTCTTCTACATTGCGCTCTCCTTCACGGTCTTCTTCGTGATCACGCTGCTCTGCGCGCCTTTTCTCCTGCGTCCCTCGCAGCAGGCCCGCCGCATCCTCGACGTGGTCACCAGCGAGCGACCCGACAAGCGCACCGTCCGCAGCAAGGAAGTCCTGAAGGACAAGCTGCTCTCCATGGCCCGCGCCTTCCGCGCCCGCCTCGGCCTCTCCGAAGACGAGAAGCTCCGCCAGCGTTTCGTCAGCGCCGGCCTCAAAGGCGGCAGCCAGCTTGATCTCTACTTCACCGCCCGCTTCGTCGGTCCTGCGGCGGGCGCCATCGGCGGCAGCTTCATCCACACCAACACCGCCTTCTGGTGCCTGGCGCTCGCCGCCGTCGGCTATCTGCTGCCCGATATCTGGCTCACTCGCGCCGTCAAGCGCCGCCAGAAGAAGATCCAGAAAGGCATCCCCGACGCCATCGACCTGCTCGTGATCTGCGTCGAAGCCGGGCTCGGCCTCGATCAGGCTCTCCTCCGCATCGGCCAGGAGATCGCCGTCAGCTATCCCGAACTGAACGAGGAATTCAATCAGGTCAACCTCGAGCAGCGCGCCGGCAAGCCCCGTCTCGATGCATGGGAGAGTTTGGCCGAACGCACGCAGCTGGAGGAATTCAAGTCCCTCGTGACCATGCTCCAGCAGACCGACCGCTTCGGCACACCCATCGTCCGCGCCCTCAGCCGCTACTCGGAGGAGATCCGCACTGCACGCCGTCAGCGCGCCGAGGAAGCGGCGGCCAAGACCAAGATCAAGATTTTGTTCCCCCTGGTTTTCTTCATCTTTCCCTGCCTGTTCATTGTGCTGCTGGCTCCGGCCATCCTCACTCTGAGCAGCAGCCTGAAGTAGCCCTGGGGTTCGTGAGCTTGCTGAAAATGTGTGTCCGCCCGCTCGTCGGGTAGTGCACCGGAAAGGAGATTCACATGGAGTCCAGCATGATCGTTCGCGTTGTTGCGCTTACCCTGGCTGTCATCGTCGTCAGCCTCATCGTCCTGCGCAGAAGGAAGCAGAGGTCTGCGTAAGCTTGTATCTCACTCAATTCGGTCCTGAATGACGGCTTGCGCCGGGAAAGGAGAAAGCCATGGGTGGATCTCTGATGATTCGTGCGGTCGCCGGTGCACTGGCGGTCCTTGTTTTCGGCGCGATCGTCCTGCGCAGAAAGCGGACGGCCTGACTCTATGCCCGCAACCCTGGCGTCCTGACCCCGTTCGTCAGGACCGGAACCCGGCATTCTGCCGAGCGGATTCTCCCACGCGAACACCTGTGTTGCTCGCCCTGGGAATTCCTCGCCCTTAAAAGCGGTAGACCGCCCTGCAATCCGGCGGAACAGGCGGCCCCATGCAATATCTCACTGTCTCCATTCCGAAGAAGGCCGTTACCATCGGCTCGCGCATCGGCCTCGCTGACACGTTTCTTACCCGGCTGGTCGGCCTTCTCGGAAAATCCTCCCTCGACGATGGCGCCGGCCTGCTCATCCGTCCCTCCTCCGGCGTCCACACCATGTGGATGCGCTTCGCCATCGACGTCGTCGCCCTCGACAAAGACCTCCGCGTCCTCAAAACCTGGCAGCGCCTTCCCCCGTGGCGCGTCACCGAGGTCAGCTTCAAAACCAGCAGCGTTCTCGAGCTCGCTCCCGGCCAGATCCATCACTTCAATATCCAGCCAGGCGACCAGCTCGCATTCTCCTGACCGGCGAGCCGCTTCTCGCACGCTGCGCACGTCCTGGCGCTCGGAGTTGTGCTTGCCTTTCCGCTCGTCTCTTTGCTAGTTTTTTTTTGCTAAGGGCCTGTTAACTGATCGCTTTACAGCTAACCTCTTTTTAGCTGACCGGCTTTTAGATACCAGCAACCGGCTGTCGGTGCCTTTTTGACACTTATCCGTTGTAACGACCATCGTGGATGTGTATGGCCCGTGTATCCGACCCCAAGAAACAGACTCCCTGTCCCCAGGAAGCCGTCTTCGTTGAACTCATGCGCACCGCCGACCAGCTCGCTCGCGGCCCCGGTTTCCTCCTCAAAGAACACGATCTCTCCTCGAATCAGTACAACGTCCTCCGCATCCTGCGCGGGGCCTCCGAAGGCCTGCTCTGTGGCGAAATCGCCTGCCGCATGATCTCCCGCGATCCCGACATCACCCGCCTTCTCGACCGACTCGAAAAACGCGGGCTCATCGGGCGCTGCCGAAAAGATCCCGATCGCCGCAAAGTCCTTGTCCGCATTAGCCCTGCGGGGCTCGCGCTGCTCGCGCGCCTCGATCCGCTCGTCTGCGGACTCCACCGCCGCCAGCTCGGCCATCTCAGCCAAAACCAGCTCCGCCAGCTCTCCAGGGTGCTGCTCGCGGCCCGCCCGGAAGCCTGATTCTGCCGCTCGTCTTCTGATCGCTTTTCCGCTGTCTATTCCGGCTTTTTGTTTCGATGTCCCCGTCGCCTTTCTGCAGGCCGCGCTTCCGCTGACCGCTTCTTAGCTGACCGGTTTTCCGCGCTCAGTTTTTACACACACATTTGTTGCAACGAATATCTCTTCCCCGCATCCACTCCACAGGAGGAGTCTTCACCCCATGAGCGCATCCGCCACTGCCCCCGCTGGCACCACCACCTGGACCATCGACCCGGTCCACTCCAATGCCGAATTCCGCGTAAAGCACATGATGATCGCCAACGTTCGCGGCCGCTTCACCGGCGTCACCGGCAAGCTCATCTACGACCCCAACAACATCAGCCAATCCCACGTCGAGGCCTCCGTCGATATCGCCACCATCGACACCCGCGATCCGCAGCGCGATATCCACCTCAAGAGCCCCGATTTCTTCGACGCCGAGAAATTCCCCACCATGACATTCCGTTCGTCCCGAGTCACGCGCCAATCGACTGGAGCCATCGCCGTCTCAGGCCCGTTGACCATTCACGGCGTCACAAAAGAAGTCGAGTTCGAAATCGAAGGTCCCACCCCGCCGATCAAGGATCCCTGGGGCAACACCCGCATTGGCGTCAACGCGACGACAAAGATCGACCGCCGCGACTACGGCCTCACCTTCAATACCGCACTCGAGACCGGCGGCGTCCTCGTCGGCGAAGAAGTCCACATCACCCTCGAGCTCGAGTTCGTCCAGGCCGCCTGATCCGCGGCTTGCGCACCGCAATGCGCAACGGGAATCGTCTGTGAAAGGATGATCGTCTGGGTTTCTGAGCACGCTCAGGGGAGAGACCGGCGATTCCCGCAAGCCAAACAATCCGCCTGCAGTTACAAATTCGCGGCGTCGTGCAGGGCGTCGGCTTTCGCCCCTACGTCTATAACCTTGCGCGCCGCCACGCCCTCGCCGGCTTCGTCCTCAACTCGCCGCGCGGCGTCTTCATCGAAGTCGAAGGCGACCCCGCCACCGTCGAAGCCTTCGTCACTGCCCTTCCCGCCGAAGCCCCGCCGCTGGTCCGCATCGCCCAGATCCTCCGCTCGGAGATCCCCGTCACCGGCGACAGTGCCTTCTCCATTCATGAGAGTGACGCCGCCGGATCCGCCTTCGCCCTCGTTCCCCCCGACATCTCCATCTGCGATGCCTGCCTCGCCGACACCCGCTCGCCCGCCAATCGCCGCTACGACTACCCCTTCACCAACTGCACCAACTGCGGTCCGCGCTACAGCATCATCCTCGACGTCCCCTACGACCGGCCCATGACCACCATGGCGGAATTCGCCATGTGCCCGGACTGCCTTCGCGAGTACAAGGATCCGGAGAACCGGCGCTTCCACGCCCAGCCTAACGCCTGCCCCGTCTGCGGGCCCAGGCTGATCCTTCATCTTTCTCGTGCGGTCGAACCCGGGCCGCCCGCCCCGCGTGAAACCCAAACTTCTCGCGCCATCCTCGAGCACGTCGCCGATCTTCTCCGCGACGGACACATCGTCGCGTGGAAAGGACTCGGCGGCTACCAACTCGCCTGCGACGCGCGCCAGCCCGCCGCCGTCGAAGAACTTCGCCGCCGCAAGCACCGCAGCGAAAAGCCCTTCGCCATCATGGTCGCCGACGAAGCCATCGCCGAGTCCCTCTGCTTCGTCTCGCCACAAGAATGCGCCGCCCTCATCAGCCGCGAACGCCCCATCGTCCTGCTGCGCCGCCGGCCTGATGTGAATCTCGCTGAAGCCGTCTCGCCCGGCAATCCCGCGACGGGAGTCATGCTTCCCTGCACCCCTATGCATGACCTCCTCTTCCGCATCCTGCGCGAGCGCTGGAACACCGAGCCCGCGCTCATCATGACCAGCGGCAACATCAGCGAAGAACCCATCGTCATTGACAATGCGGAAGCGGAAGAACGCCTCGCCGGCATCGCCGACGTTTTCGTCCACCACAACCGCCGCATCCACACCCGCGTCGATGACTCCGTCGTCCGCGTCGTTGCTGGCCAAACGATGCCGATCCGCCGCGCGCGCGGCTACGCCCCGCAGCCTGTCTTCCTCGGCCGCGGCGAAGCCGAGGTCCTCGCCTGCGGCGCCCAGCAAAAGAACACCCTCTGCCTCACGCGCGCCGGCTTCGCCATCCCCAGCCAGCACCTCGGGGATCTCGAAAACTTCGAAACCCTTCGCTTCTTTCAGGAGACGCTCGAGCGCATGGCGCGCCTCTTTCACGTCACGCCCACCGCCGTCGCCTACGACCTGCACCCGGGCTACCTCAGCAGCCAGTTCGCGCTCGGCCTGCCGAACCTCAAGAAGATCGGCGTGCAGCACCACCACGCCCACATCGCCAGCTGCATGGCCGAACATCAGATCGACGGCCAGGTCATCGGCGTCGCCTGGGACGGCACCGGCTTCGGCACCGATGGCACCATCTGGGGCGGAGAATTTTTAGCCGCCGGCTACCTCGGCTTCGAGCGCTACGCCCGCCTGCGCCCCGTGCTCCTCCCCGGCGGCGACTCCGGCGTCCGTGAACCCTGGCGCGTCGCCCGCAGCTACCTCCTCGACACCTTCGGCGCGATCCCCGACGATCCACGCTGGCGCGCGATGGCTGCCCCCGAGCGACTCCGCGTCGTCGACACGATGCTGGCGAAGAAGATCAACACCATCCCGACGTCCTCCGCCGGGCGCCTCTTCGACGCGGTCGCCTCCCTCATCGGCCTCCGCCACACCGTGTCGTTTGAAGGCCAGGCCGCGATGATGCTTGAAGCGACAGCCACTGGCGATTCTTCAACCGATGCTTACGATTTCTCCCTTAACGATAATTATCCAATCGACATCGACCTGCGTCCGATGATCCACCAGATCCTCGCCGACGTCGAAGCCGGAGAATCCCGGGCCCGCCTCGCCGCTCGCTTCCACGCGACCCTTGTTGCTGTCGTCGCGGAAGTCTGCCGCCGCATGCGCGCGGATCTTCAACTCAACCGCGTCTGCCTGAGTGGCGGATGCTTCCAGAACGCGATCCTTCTCGAAGGCTGCCTCGACGCTCTGCGCCACGACGGATTCGAAGTCTTCCTCCACCGCGAAGTTCCTGCCAACGACGGCGGAATCTCCCTCGGCCAGGCCGCCATCGCCTGTGAGCAACTTCGGGAGCAAAGCTGACCTCATGCTCCGCGCGTCCCGGCATTCGGGACCGCGTCAGAAGGCGGTGCTCCCCCCCAGGAGTGGGGCTCTGGCAAACCACTGAAAATACAGGACGCAAAACTGTTGTCGAGTTCGACAACTCGGTGTGATCCCGCAATGCGGGACAATGTTGCATCGATGGCCTGGCACCCAGAAGAGCGAGCTGGAACAGCATGGCAGACGGAATGGAAAAGAACAGGAGATTGTGCCCCTGGGGGCCACGCAAGCTGGAAACAGAAAAGGATTCGCCGCGGCGAATCCTCCTGGTTCAAGCCTTGATTCCAGTGTGTGGGGCGTGGAGCGGCATTGCAAGCAGAATCGATGAAGGAAGAAAACGAACGTAACGGACCCCAGGCCGTGCGCACGCGAACAGCAGCGCCCGACGGCGATCCGGAATCTCGCCACCGTCGGCGACGGCGGCATCTCGCTGGGCCAGGCTGCGATCACCTGCCAGCAATGTCAGCAAGCCTGATCACTGCTAAAAGTGCAGGGGTGCCCACACCCCTTCCGATCTACAATTTCTAAAGTTAAAGTTAGAGTGAGTGCCGGAGATGCCCGCAGGTCCAGAAGAAATCCTTCTTCAAGGTTCGGAGCTACTCAAGCCCTTGTTCTCGGAGTATGGCTTCAACTTCGCGCGATTGGGCGCCGGCAACAGCAGCGGGGGCAGGTTCGCTTCCGCAGAGTTTAGAAGATCGGACCGCAGCTTCCAGTTTCACTTCCGATACAGTCTGGGGATGGTCACCTACCATCTTGGCTCTGAATCGATATCGCATGAGGAATACATGTGTTCGGTTCTCGGGAAGCCCTATCTGAGTCACTATCCAGGCTTCTCAAGCGATCCGCTGGAAGCATTTCGCGACTTGCGCGATGACCTGCAGAGCTACTGCAGCGATTTCCTTCATGGCTCAAATGACACCTTTCTGCGACGGATTGAGGATGCTCGGGTGCGTTGGGTGATCAGACCGAAGCTCCCAGAGTAGCGCTGTCAGTCCGGAGGTTCACCGCTCTAAAGTTGATTTCGGATGTATCATCGGCAAGCCGGATAACCACCTACACCCTGCCTATAACTCCCGCAGCATGAAACCAACCCGCCTCGGCCCGCGCGCGCACCCACGAATCCCGCTCCTGCTACTCTCCATCGCCATCCTTATTCTCTGCGGCTGCGCCCGCGACCACCTCATCGTCCCGCGCACCACCATCCTCCTGCCCGCCGACGGACGCACCCACGCGGTCACCACCATTACCCGCCAGAGTGGCCGGTCCCTCGCGCCAAACGAGATCGAATCCGCCTCGCCAGAACTCCACTTCGCGCCCCATCCCGGAAACTCGCTCGCCGTCCTCGCCCGCGCCCCAGTCCTGCCCGGCCCCGCGCAGCTCCACTTCACCTGGCGCGACCATCGCTACACCCTCAACGTCCGCTACCTCCCCGACGACTCCGACTCCCATCACGACGGCCTTCCTGACGCTCTCCACCTTCACTCCCCCGAGGACCGCGCCGCCTTCCGTGCCTGGTTCGTCGCCGTCGCCGAACAGGAAGCTGCGCTCCCCGACGACAAGCTCCCCGCCGAAATCGACGACTGCGCCGCCCTGCTCCGCTTCGCCTACCGCGAGGCTCTTGTCCAACATAACGACCGCTGGCTCGCGGCGCAGCCCGACCCCAACCGCTTTAGCTCCCTGGTCTCGATCGCCCAGTACCACTATCCGCAAACGCCCCTCGGTCTGAACCTCTTCCGCGTTACGCCCGGCTCGTACACCGCCGCCGATCTCGACGACAGCCGACCTGCGGGGGGCGCGTTCGCCCAGTTTGCCGACGCGCACGCACTCCTCACCCTGAACACGTACCTCGTCTCGCGCAACGTCCACGCCGCCCTCCCCGGCGATTTGCTGTTTTTTCGCCAGCTCGAGCAGAACTCGCAGTATCATTCGATGGTTATCGCGGGAGCGAATGAGGACTGGGTGATTTATCACACCGGCCCCATCGGCAAACAAAAGGGCGAAATCCGGCGCGCCTCGATCGAGGACCTCCTCCACCATCCCGACGCGCGCTGGCGCCCGGTTCCCGACAACACGAACTTCTTAGGGGTCTATCGGTGGAACCTCCTGCACGACGGAGACTGACTCGCACCTCTCCCCTCGGCCTACTTCTTTTTTTATTGATTGCTGCCGTCGCCCCGGCCCAGGCCTCCCGCGCCGTCTCCTTCAACATCAGCACCAACCGCACCTTCTCGCCCGACGAGAAACCCACCCTCCACCTCTACGCGCACGACGTCGACGAGCTGGAATTCCGCGTCTACCGCGTCAACGACCCCGACAAATTCCTGACGAACCTCCCCGACCTCCACTCCTTCGGCAACGCCTACCCCAACGGCCCGAAAGAGCAGATCGACGAGCGTACCAGGCTCGAAAAATTCCACGACTGGAAGCACCACCTCTGGTACCTGATCCGCCACTTCTTCCGCGGTCAGTTTTCGCAGGAGACCCGCGATTCCTTCCGCGTGAAGCAATCCAGCCTGGCCAAACGCAGCCGCATCGTCGGCGTCGCGCAGTTCGCGCAGATCCCGCTCCTCAACGACCGTCAACTCGTCGCGCGCTGGCGCCAGGAGATGCCGCCCACCTACATCTCCGACTCGCAGGATCTCCCCATCGACAAGCTGCCCGCCGGCCTCTATCTCGTCGAAGCCACCGACGGCCATTACAAGGCCTACACGCTGCTGATGGTGAGCCACATAGTGCTGATCACGCGCACTACCAGCGGTACTATCCTGGCCTTCGCCGCCGATCGCCAAACCGGCGCGCCCATCGCCAACGCACAGATCGTCTGGGGCATCGGCCGCAAGGAGCAGGGCCGCGCTACCACCGATGCCGACGGCGTTGCCGAGCTCCACGGCGCTCCCTCAAAGCAATCCGAAGAAGACAGCCTCTGGATCACCGCCTCCACCGGCAGCGAATTCGCCGCGGTCACGCCCATGGCCTGGTCCTTCAACAACTCGGCGACCAGCAAGTGGGCCTCTTACGTCTACACCGACCGCCCCGTCTACCGCCCCGGCCACACCGTTCACTGGAAAGCCCTGCTGCGCGTGCGCGTCGAGAATCACCTCGATCTGCCGAAGATTCCCTCCCTCCACGTCCGTATCGCCGATGAGCAGGATCACCCCATCTTCGATCAGCAGCTGCCCGTCACCGCTGATGGCGCAGTCTCCGGCAACATCGCCATCCCCGCCAGCGCGGCGCTCGGCTACTACACCATCCGTCTCGGCGATGCCGACGCCGAAATTTCCGGCAGCTTCCACGTCGAGGAATACCGCAAGCCCGAGTACCAGGTCCGCGTCACCGCGCAGAGCCTGCGCGTCCTCCAGGGCCAGTCCAACCAGATCACGATCGACTCACGCTACTTCTTCGGCGAGCCCGTCGCCTTCGGCAAAGTGAAGTACCGCATCTATCACCAGCCGCATTATTGGTGGGGCGACGAAGAAGATCAGTCCAGCGACATGGGCTCCGACAACGAGGACCAGTCCACCAATAACGAGATGTACGACGCCAGCGAGGAGGCCGAGCAAACCGGCAAACTCGACGCCAACGGCAAGCTCACCATCACCGTCCAGACCAAAGTCGATTCCTCGCAGCGCCACACCGATCAGGATTATTACATTGAGGCTGGCGTCACCGACGAGGCCAACCGCGAGATCACCGGCCGCGGCCATTTCCTCGCCAGTTACGGCAGCTACCGCATCCACGTCGAGCCCGACAGCTACTCGGTCCGCGCTGGCGACACCGCGCATTTCACCGTCACCGCCGTCGACTACGACAACAAGCCCGTCCAGGCCTCAGTCCACCTCAGGCTCACCTGGCGCCGCTATGCAGATGGCAAAACAACCACCACCAACGGCCCCACCACCGACGTCACCACCGACGCGCGCGGAACGGCCCACGCTTCCCTGCCTGTCAGTCAGTCCGGTAGCGCTGAAGTCCTCGCCTCCTCGAACACGCCCGAGAACCGCACCGTCACGGATTACACCTGGCTCTGGGTCTTCGGCGGCGACGAGGCTGACTGGTTTTCTAACGGCGCGCAAAACGTCCAGATCATCGCCGACAAAAAGACCTATGCCCCCGGCGACACCGCACACCTCAGCCTCGTCTCCCAGGTCGCACCCTTCCACGCGCTCGTCGTCGCCACCGGCTATTCGATCGAGTTCCGCAAGGTCATCTCCTCCGAGGGCATGACCGTCAACTTCGACCTGCCCATCACCACTGACTCGCAGCCCAACCTCGACGTCTCCGTCTTCTTCCTCAAAGAGGGCCAGCTCTACCAGGCAAGCCAACAGATCAAGGTCCCGCCCGTCGAGCAACGGCTACAAGTTGAGATCAAACGCAACAAAGACGTCTTCCAGCCCGAGCAGCCCGCCGACTACGACATCTACGTGCGCGACTATCGCGGCAACCCCGTCAGCGCCGACCTCAGCTTTAGTGTCGTCGACGAAGCCATCTACTCCATCTATCCCGATACCAGCGGCGACATCGTTCGCACGCTCTACCCCAACCGCTTCAGCTACGCGTCTGTGGATTCGTCACTGCAGTATTACTTCTACGGCGCCGCCGGCGACAAATCGCCGATGCTCGCCCAGCGCAACACCCGCTACCGCCCGCGGCTCGCGCAGGTCAAGCCCGGCAATGACCTCGTGCAGCCCAAAGTCCGCAAGGCCTTCCCTGATACCGCGTATTGGGCCGCGTCGATCCACACAGACGGGCAGGGCCACGCCCACGTCCGCTTCACCTTTCCTGATTCGCTCACCACGTGGCGCGCCACCGTCCGCGCGGTCACTGTGGCATCGCAGGCCGGCTCCGCGATCGACCGCGTCATCGTGCGCAAGAACGTCATCGTCCGCATGGGCACGCCGCGCTTTATGCGTAAAGGCGACCTCATCACCATCCCCGTCATCGCGCACAACTATCTCGACCAGGCGAAACAGATCATAGTTTCGCTCGACATCAAAGGCCTGGACCTCGTCGCCGGCGCCACCAAACAGATCACCGTCGCCAGCAAGAGCGATGGCACCGCACTCTGGCGCGTCAAAGCTTCTGCTATTGGCACCGCCGACCTCGTCGCGAAGGCTCTCACCAACGAAGAATCCGACGCGCTCGAACTGAACTTCCCCATCGAGCCCTCCGGCGTGAAGCAAACCGTCAGCCGCAGCGGGGTCGCCACTGGGCCCTCCGCGTCCACCACCATCGACTTCCCTGTGAACACCGACGCCGCCGCGCACGATCTGCACATCCAGGTCAGCTCATCGATCGCCGGCAGTCTCTTCTCCGCGCTCGACTACCTCACCACCTATCCGTGGGGCTGCACCGAGCAGACCATGTCCAGCTTCCTGCCCAACGTGATCGTTGCCGAGACGCTGAAGAAGTTGAACCTCACCGGCCACATCGATCCCGCCGACCTCAAGGCCAAAGTCGATGCAGGCTTCGATCGCCTCGCCGACTATCAGCACGACGACGGCGGCTGGGGCTGGTGGAAGGAAGACGACAGCCGCGTCTTCATGACCGCCTACGTCGTCAGTGGCCTTGGCGAAGCCACCAACTACTACAAGCTCGACTGGCACCGCCAGCAAATGCTCAATAACGGCCGGGACTACCTCGAGAAGCAACTCGCCGCGCATCCGCGCATGATCCCCGACCTGCGCGCTTACGTGGTCTACGCGCTCTCCGAATCCGGCTCAGGCGACCTGTCCGGCCAGCTCAACACTCTCTGGTCGCGCCGCAACGACCTCTCCTCCGAAGGCCTCTCCTTCACCGGCCTTGCCATGCTCCATGCGAATGATGCGCGCACCGCAGACCTCGCGAAGCTCCTCGAGAGCAAAGTCAAAGAACAAGGCGACCTCGCCTCCTGGCCCTCGACCTACAGCCCTGTTCTCGATCTCGAGTACGACGACAGCGCGCAGAGCACCGCCTTCGGCCTGCGCTTCCTTTCCCACGCCGATGCGCAAAGTCCGCTGCTGCCCAAAGCTGCGGAGTGGCTGATGCTCAATCGCGATAACGGCTACTGGTGGGATTCCACGGAGCAGACCGCGATGGTCATCTTCGGCCTCACTGACTACCTCGCCGGCTCCCAGGAACTCAACGCCGACTTCGACGCCGAGGTTCGCGTCAACGGCGCGAGCCTCGCTCATCGCCACTTCACGCCAGCGGATGCGCTCGCCGGCGCCACACTTGACGTCGCCGTTCCCGCCGCTACGCTAGCCGCACACAACACGATCGACATCGCCCGCACCGGCAACGGCCGCGCGTACTGGACCGCGCAGGGCACCTACTTCTCCGCTGAGCACAAGCTCTACCAGCAGGGCTCGCTCACCCTCAACCTCACGCGCGATTACTTCCTCCTCACGCCAGCCAAAGACAAGAACGGCAATATCGTCTATAACCTCGATCCACTCAAAGGCGCGGTGCAGATCGGCGATGTCCTCGCCGTCCACATCGCCATTAGCGGCTCACCGGAAAAATATCTCTTCATCGAAGATCCAATCCCCGCCGGCACCGAGTTCCTTCAGAACGAGGACAGCTACAACATCGTCGCTCGCCCCAGCGACTGGACCTGGTGGTACACGCGCCGCGAATTTCACGACGACCGCGCCGTCCTCTTCGCCGCCAATTTCTCAGGCCACCAGGAGTCGTTCTACCTCCTCAAGGTCGTCAACCCCGGCAGCTTCGAAATCAGCCCCGCGCGCGTCGAGCCCATGTATCAGCCCGGCATTGAGGCTACCAGCGATGAGCTCCACCTCGACGTGCCCGATCCTTCGGGGGTGAACCCATGAGCGCACCCAGGCCCACGCTCGCCGCTCGCGCCTTTTCGCGATTCCGCTTCTCCGTCGTTGCGCTGCAGTGGGGCGACAACCTGTTCGTCCTGCTCCTCGCCGCGCTGTGGCTGCAGATCCCCGACTCGCACGACTGGCAATTCGCCTTCTCGATGATCTCCGCCGCCGCCCTCATCCTCGGCTTCTGCTGGATTCAGATCGCCACCTTCGCCCGCATCCGCCCAACGCCACAACCCGGAAGCTTCTGGCTGCGCATCCTCGGATTCGCCCTCGTCGCTGCGCTCTGGTTCCTTCTCGCCCACTGGATCAGCTCCGGCAGCGAAAGCATTCCCGATTACGCGTATCTCTGGAATTCCAAACTCTCCCCCGGCATGCGCATCACCTTCTCACCAGCGCGCATCATCACCAGCCTCAACATCCTGCTCGACATCCTCATCTGGGCCATCACCGCGTTGCTGTTGCCCATCGCGATCGTCCTCAGCACGCAGGGTCTGCGTCGCCCGTCGTGGCGCGACGCGCGCCGCCCGTATCGCCGCATCCTTTATTGGGTCGCCGTATTCGCTTTCTGCATCGTCGTTACACGGCTCACTTCGGCGCTCGTTTCGTGGATTCCCGGCAAAGGCGTTTCCGGTGAGGTGATCAGCGTGACTCTGCGCCTCGCCCTCGCCTGGACCACCGACGTCCTGCTGTGGTGTCTGCTCCTCGCTTTCACCGCTGCGTGGATGGAGCCCGCCCCAGCGCCGCTGCCCTTCCCGGAACCAGTTCCAGCGTCCTGAGCGCCACGTCCGGCACGCTCCCCGACCGCACCCACTGCCGCACCTGCTCCAGGCCATCGCGCGCGATCAGAGTACTCGCCAGCCGGGCTGCCACTGCATGCGCCCGCTGCGAATCTGCCTCGCTCGCCCGCCGCGCCAGCGCCGCATCCAGCATTTGCACATCAAAACGTCCCCCCACATCACGCAAACCTGGCCCCTGAGCCAGCGCCTCCACAATTCCCTCGCGCAGCCACAACGGACTTTGCGACGATGCCTCACTCTCCACCAGCACGTGCAGAAATTCGTGCAGCAGCGTCGCCTCTTCGCGCCCGGTTTTCTTCAGCACATCCTCCGGCTGCAGAATCACCCGCGTCCCCTGCGTGCTCGCCAGCATCCATCCCGGCTCGCTGGTCTCCTGGCGGAACAGCTCCGTCGTCGGCATCGCCCAAACCTCCGCCGCCACCTGATTCCGCGGTGGATGCAGCGCCCGCGCTCGCACCCACGCCGCATCCGCTTCCTTCCCCAATTCCGCCGAACTCCCCGTCGACCAAAGCGTCCACCCCGCCTCACGCGCCGACCGCCACACGCCACCCTCCGCCGTCACTCCTACCTGCGTCCCCGGAAAATAGAACCGCAGGATCTCCGCAGCCGAACGCCCCTCCGCCGCCATCTCGGTCGCACCCGCCTGGCAAAGTCCTACACCATGGCCATACCCACGCCCGTCAAAACTCAAAACACCCTTTCGCAGACTCACCGAATACCAGTCGCTCCGCAATTGATTCCACCCCAAAGCGCGATTCAAAGCGAAGCGCAAACTGCTCGCCGTCACCGGAACTCCACCGCCTCTCCAGGAAAATTCAAGCCGCAGCACGCGCCCTTCATCCGTCCGCCGCACCACCTGCACTGCGTCGATCCGAAGCGGCAGCTTCCACCCCACATCCTGCGCCACCCGCTCCAGATCGGCCACCGCAATCTCCGCGTGCCACTGTGCCGCCCCGTGCCGCGTGCAATACGGATCCGCGTGCGCCTTCAAATACTCCGCATGCGTCCCTGGCCACGCCTGGCTCGCATCTTCGCTCGTCCCGCCGCAATTCTGCGTGTAGAACACCAGCGCACGCCTCGCTCCGTACCACAGCGTCTCCCCCGCCGTCTCACGCACCGCACGCTCTACCAGCTCCGATGGCGTTCCGAATTTCAGCGCCTGGCAATGCGTGCTGTCGCACAAATCAAACCCCTCGGCCCTGTGCCGCTCCGCATTCTCCAGCGCAAACGTCCGCACCGCAATCGCCATCGCTTTCAGCGACTCGATCGGTTCCTCCGCCCCCGCCTCTCCTCGCAAGGCCAGCGCGACGTAGCGTTCGCTGTCCATCATCAGCACCGTCCGCAAGGCCCCGTGCGAAACCGCGAGCCTCCACACACCCGCCGCGCCGATCGTCTTCACCCCGCCATCCGGCTGCACACGAAAGGCGCCATCGATCTCCACTTCGCGCGCGCTTACACCCGAGCCCAGCTCCAGCGCATCGCCCCGCACCGTCGCGATCAGCGCCTTCCGCACCGTCTTCGCCCGGCAACCGTAGCACAGCTTCACTGTCTCGTTCTGCCCCAGCGGCGTCATCGTCACCGATGTGATCCTGTGCGACGAAAACAGCTCCACCGTCAGCGGCCGCGCCGCGTCCTCTTGCGACTGCGCAATACCGCACGCCCCACCCACCATCGCGAGCAGCAACACCCCGGCCGCTCTCATGACGTCCGCCCCCACACCGCGAAGAATCGATGCGCCAGCGCCGCGGCATCCGCACCATTGCCGCGCGGAACATAGACCACCACCACCGCCCGTTTCGCCCCGCGCGACGCGATCCCCGCGAACCATCCATGCGTCCACGCCTCACCCGCATCGCTCGCCGTTCCCGTCTTGCCCGCAATCGTTACTCCCGCGGTGGCCGCATTGTGCGCCATGCCGTACGCCACCGAACCTTCGAGCCCGCGCCGCACCACCGGCATCGTGTTCTCCTGTGCCAGCCGAAAATACGCCCGCACCAGTTGCAACGGAGTTACCCGAATATCACCCAGCCCCAGCACCAGCAACTGCACTTCCGCGTTATTGCGCGGAACCTGAACGTCGCCCGCCGCGTCCCCACTCGCCAGCCGTGTCCTGCTCCCGAACCCATACGACCGCAAAACCTCTGCGGCCTCTTCCGGCGAGAAGCGCCGCGCCAGACTCGCAAACCATGTGTTGCACGAGTACGCCAGCGCCCGCTCCGCATCGAATACGTTCTGCTCTCGGGGGTGCGTGCACGCCACATCGCGTCCCGCAATTCGCAAATCTCCGTGGCACACCACGGTCGTCTCTGGCCGCACGCGTCCCTCGCGCAACGCCGCCATCAGAAACAGCGGCTTCAGCGTCGATCCCGGCGCGGTCGCCACGCGTCCTGCATCGGGCTCGCGCACTGCCGCCGCCAGACGCCCATCGCGTCCATCCAGCACCACCCCGACCGCGCTCGTTCCGGACAGCGCATTATCCAGCGCCCGCTGCGCCGCACTCGACCCCGGCTCAGCACCGGCGAGTGACACGCCGGTGACCATCGTCAGGACGATCGCCGCTCGAGCCATCCAGCGCATGCGTTCCACTGTAATCTGAATGTTGGATTGGTGGCGGCGGGTAGGATCGAACTACCGACCTTGGGGTTATGAATCCCACGCTCTAACCATCTGAGCTACGCCGCCATGGGGTGGAGGGCCGCTGGAAGAGGCTTCCGGGACCGGCCTTTTTCATCATATACGAGCTCCAGGCGCAGGTTGCGGGTTGCAGGGGCTCCGGCGCTGACGGTAGACATTCAGAAGTCGCAGCAAATGCTTTACGGCGGGCGCCACGAGCACGGCGTGCAGTACGCGTTTTCAGACCCAAAGCGTAAACTGGCGAGCGGCATCTATCGCCACAAATACGAAGAGACCATAGAAGCTATGAATCGAAGGATCGGCGGGATTTTCGTCTTCGCGCTGCTGGCTGCCGGCAGCGCCTGCGCGCAGAAGCAGATCGTTCTGGAACGGCGCGACGCGACTGTGACGCTGGAAGCGTACTCGCCAAACATCGTGCGAATCACGATGAGCCTTGAGAAGAGCGCGGCGCTGGCGGGGCCAGGCTATGGAATCAGCGCGCAGCCGGCGGACGCGGGCTGGACCTACGAGCACACCCACACGATGGACACCTATCGGTCCGATCGAATGACGATCCGGATGCCGGTGCCGCATTACGGGCCGCGCAACAGGAAGTACACCTGCGACACCTGCCAGTACTTCTCGGGATCGACGCCCTGGATCCCGCTGACGGTGGACGATGCCAGCGGAAGAACGCTGATGGACATGAGCGACTGGCAGATGAGCGTGCCGAATCATAAGGACGGCAACGCCGCGGTGCTCAATGAGGTGAAGCCGTCGATTACGTATGACCATTACGATTCGCGCAATCCTGATGGCGTGTACGACCAGGTGGGCGCGAGCTTCCACTCGCCCGACGACGAGCACTACTACGGCCTGGGCCAGAACCAGGAGGGCTGGCTCGACCATCGGGGGCATCCGGTGCGCTGCTGGAACGACTATCTGGCGCCGGCTGCTCCGAGTTTCTGCGTGCCGTTTCTCGTGACCAACAAAGGCTACGCGGTGATGTGGGACAATCCTTCGAAGACGACGATTGAGCCAGGATTCAATGAGCAGACGCGGTGGATCTCCGAGTTGGGCGACCGCGTTTCGTTTTTCGTGATCGCCGGAAAGAACACCGATGAGCTGTACGAGGGCTATCGGCTGCTGACCGGCGACACGCCGATGCTGCCCAAGGCGGCGTATGGATACATCCAGTGCAAGCAGCGTTACTCGAGCCAGGCCGAGGTGCTGGCGGTGGCGGATGGCTACCGGCAGCGGCACCTGCCGCTCGATGTGATTGTCGTCGACTGGTTCTACTACACAAACATGGGGCAGATGGATTTCGACGCGCAGTCCTGGCCTGATCCAAAGGCGATGAACAAGAAGCTGCACGCCGAGGGGATTCAGACCATGATCAGCGTGTGGCCGCGCTTTGTGCCGACCGACCGGTTCTACCGCGAGATTGCCGAGCACGGATGGTTCGAGCATCTGGCCGACGGCACACCGACGAACGGGCTGCCGTATGACAAGGCAGGCTCGGATATCGACACCACGAATCCCGACGCGGCGAAGTGGTACTGGGGCACGATCCGCGACAACATCGTGAGCAAGGGCTTCGACGCGCTGTGGGCCGATGAGACCGAGCCGGATTTGCCGCCCAACGGCAGCTACTTCCACATCGGACCGGGGACGGAGTATTTCAACGTCTATCCGCTGTTTCACACGGCTGCGCTCTACGACGGCTTCCGCGCGGATACGGATCATCGGGCCCTGATTCTTTCGCGCGATGGCTACCTCGGGGTGCAGCACAACGGAGCGATGGTCTGGTCGAGCGACATCTTCCCTCTGTGGGATGTGCTGAAACGGCAGGTGCCGACGGGCCTGGACGTTGCGGCTTCAGGGCTGCCTTACTGGAGCAACGACACGGGCGGCTGGCAGGGATTGCCGGCGGTGCATCATCCGGAGCATCCGCCGCTGCTCGATCCGTCGGACGCGCGCGACAATGTCGGCGGCTACGATGACTATCCGGAGCTGTACACGCGCTGGTTCGAGTACGCAACGTTTCTGCCGATCATGCGCACCCACGGCACGCGGGAACATAACGAGGTGTGGTCGTATGGGAAGCAGGCGGAGCCGATCCTGGAGCAGTATCTGAAGTTGAGATATCAGCTGATGCCGTACATCTATTCGCTCGGCTGGTTCACCCATAAGACGGGCGCGCCGTTCATGCGCGCGCTGTTCATGGATTTCCCCGACGACCCTAAGGTCGCTGAGATCGGCGACGAGTATATGTTCGGGCCGGCGTTCCTGGTGGCTCCTGTAACGGACCAGGGGCAGACGACCAAGCCGGTGTATCTGCCCGCCGGGGCGGACTGGTACAACTACTGGACCCACGAGCGTTTGCACGGCGGCCAGACGGTGATGGTAAACGCGCCGATCGACAAGCTGCCGTTGTTCGTTCGCGCGGGTTCGATTATTCCGCTGGGAAGTGCGGTGGACAGCACGGCAGACAAGCAGACGATTGCGAAGGTGCAGGTGTGGCCGGGTGCGAATGCGGAGTTCGATCTCTACCAGGACGATGGACGCACGTATGCGTATGAGAAAGGCGACTTCCAGCTGACGCATCTGGAGTGGGACGAGAGCGCGCACGAGCTGCGCCATACGGGGACAGCAGCGTGGAGCGAGCCGGATACGCAGGTGGTCGAGGTGATGGCGGGAACGCGCTGACGCTTACCAGAGAGTTTTGGCCTCGGCGATCATCGCGTCTTCGGCGATGGGGAGCAGGAAGGTGTTGCCGAATTCAAACCGGGCGTAGCCGGCCGGATCGGGCGGCAGGGAGCGGATGAAAAGGGCTTCGCGGCGGACGACAACGGCCGAGCGCGTGCGGCCATGACGATCCAGCAGGTCGTGGCCGTGCCGGCAGAGGTCAAAGGCGGGATCGCACAGCGTGACGACGGCGATGCGCGCTTCGACGCGGATGCGGTGCTGATAGGTGGAAAGGGCGAGCTGGACGGAGCGGTCGCGGCAGGTGAGCAGGTTGTGACGGGCGAGATCCCAGGCGGCCTCGAGACCGCGATCCGCAGGTGAAGTCGCCAGCAGAGGATGCGTGCGGCGGAGGCGCCCCCAGCGCGGGGAAAGAACGAGCATCTCGTGCGAGCCTTCAGCGTGCGTGGCGTGCGGGTCGAAGCAGCGGACGAAGCGCTCGGCGTCGGCGAGGACCGGAATGGATTCCGTCGTAGCCATGGCGGATGGTCGAAACCATTGTAGGCGCGGAATGCGAAAGGAAAGCAGATCTTTGCGCTGCGAATTTTGAATTTGCCACGCGAGGATGCGCCTGCGGAACTTCCGGTGGCGCTCCCGTTGGACGGCGCTCTCGTTACTCGACGTGGTAGTTGGGGGCTTCGCGGGTGATCATGACGTCGTGGACGTGGGATTCGCGGAGGCCTGCCGAAGAGATGCGGACGAATTTTGCCTTTTGCTGGAGCTCTTCGATGGTGGCGGCGCCGCAGTATCCCATGCCGGAGCGAAGACCGCCGACGAGCTGGTAGACCATGGCTTCGAGTGCTCCGCGATAGGGCACGCGGCCTTCGATGCCTTCGGGGACGAATTTGCCGAGGCGATTGGCATTGCCGTTACGCTGGCGGTCGACAACGCTTTCGTTGTTGTCGTCGATGTCGAGGTCTTTGGTGCCCTGGAAGTAGCGCTCGCCGCCGCCCTGCGCCATGGCGGAGAGGGAACCCATGCCGCGGTAGGCCTTGAAAGAGCGCCCCTGGTAGAGGATGGTCTCGCCCGGACTCTCGTCGACGCCGGCGAAGAGGGAGCCGATCATGATGACGCTGGCTCCGGCGGCGATGGCCTTGGTGATGTCGCCGGAGTACTTGATGCCACCGTCGGCAATGATGGGGATGCCGCGCGGGTGCGTAGCTTTCCAGGCCTCGCTGATGGCGGTGATCTGCGGCATGCCCGCGCCGGTGACCATGCGCGTGGTGCAAATGGAGCCGGGACCGATGCCGACTTTGATGGCGTCGGCGCCCGCATCGATGAGGGCTTCGGCGCCTTCGCGGGTGGCAACGTTGCCGGCGAGCAGATCGACCTGGGGGAAGCGCTTTTTGACTTCGCGGACGGCATCGAGGACACGCGAGGAGTGGCCGTGGGCGGAGTCGATGGCAAGAACGTCGCAGCGGTTGCGGACCAGTTCCTCTGCGCGCTCCAGAAAGTCACCGGTTGCGCCGATGGCGGCGCCGACGCGGAGACGTCCCTGCTCGTCTTTCGATGCGTTGGGGTACTTGAGCTTCTTCTGAATGTCCTTGACGGTGATGAGGCCCTTGAGCACGTAGTTCTCGTCGACGACCAGGAGCTTTTCGACACGGTGCTGGTGGAGGATGTCCTCAGCCTGCTCGAGGGTAGTGCCAACGGGGACGGTGATGAGGTTTTCCTTCGTCATCACCTCGGCAATGGGGATGTCGGTGCGGGTTTCGAAACGGAGGTCGCGGTTGGTGAGGATTCCGACCAGCTTTTTGTTGCGCGTGACGGGGACGCCGGAGATTTTGTAGCGGCGCATGACCTCGAGGGCGTCGGCGATGAGCTGTTCGGGGGCCATGGTGACGGGGTCGACGATCATGCCGGACTCGGAGCGCTTGACCTTGTCGATTTCGCCGGCCTGCTGCTCGATGGTCAGGTTGCGATGAACGATACCGAGGCCGCCCTGCTGCGCCATGGCAATGGCCATGCGGGATTCGGTGACGGTGTCCATGGCGGCGGAGAGCAGAGGGGTGGTGAGGGGGATCCGCTTCGTGAGCCGGGTCGCCGTGGAGACTTGTGCGGGAGCAATTTCGCTCCAGGCGGGAGTCAGCAGGACATCGTCAAATGTAAGGGCTTCGGGCAGGGGCTGCTCAATCATGATGAAAAGATGCGCGCCGGCCTCGATTGTTTCAGAGTGGTTATTTGGGCTGGCGGGCTTCTGGCAATTGTAAAGCAGGGGGCGGTGGAGAAGCGGTCAGCAGTCAGCAGTCGGCGTCTTTCGCTGACGGCTGACCGCTGAAAAAGAAAAAGCCAGCGCCGGCGGTTTGCGTCCGGCACTGGCAGAGGTCCGGAACGGGTCCGGACGAAAACTGATCGCGTCCCGCGGCTACTCTTCCTTCTGCGGGGTTTTGGCCGCTGGCTGCTCGTGGCCGTTGCGCGGCGAAATGTTGGGCGAAGACTCGCGGCCCGGCATGGCGGCGCGCCCGGCGTAGACGCGCCATGTGCGCTCGAGATCGTCGGTAGCTTCTTTGAGCAGATCCGATGCGGTATCCGGATGGGCTCGCTGCAGCATGGTGTAGCGGGACTCGCTGTAGATATAGTCGCTGAGCGGGATCGACGGCGGGCGCGAGTCGAGGAAGAACGGGTTCTTCCCTTCTCCGCGGACCGCGGGGTTGTAGCGCATCAACGGCCAGTAGCCGGAGTTGACGGCGGCCTTCTGGTGGTCGAGGCCCTGGGTCAGATCGTAGCCGTGGGCGATGCAGTGACTGTAGGCGATGATGATCGCGGGACCGTCCCACGCCTCAGCTTCCTGGAAGGCTTTTACAGTGTGGCTGTCGTTGGAACCCATGGCGACACGCGCCACATAGACATAGCCGTAGGCGACGGCCTCCATGGCGAGATCTTTCTTGCTGGTAAGCTTGCCGGCGGCAGCAAACTTGGCCACCGCACCGCGCGGCGTGGACTTGGACATCTGCCCGCCGGTGTTGGAGTAAACCTCGGTATCCAGAACCAATACTTTAACGTTCTTGCCGGAACCGAGGACGTGGTCGAGGCCGCCAAAGCCAATGTCGTAGGCCCAGCCGTCTCCGCCCAGAATCCAGACGCTCTTGCGGACCAGCGTGTCGGCTACCGCATTCAGGGAGCGGGCGGGTTCGGAGTCGATGGTGGCAAGTTTGGCGCGAAGTTCGCGAACCCGCTCGCGCTGCTCGTTGATTCCCTGCTCCTTCGACTGGTCAGCTTCGAGGATGGTGCGGACGAAGTCTTCGCCGAGGGTCGGAGCCAGCTTTGCGACCAGGCCTTCTGCGTAGGTCTTTTGCTGGTCGACGGCGAGGCGCATGCCCAAGCCGAATTCAGCGTTGTCCTCGAAGAGGGAGTTGGACCAGGCCGGACCGCGGCCCTCGTCGTTTTGGCAATAGGGCGTGGTGGGCAGATTGCCGCCGTAGATCGAAGAGCAGCCAGTGGCGTTGGCGATCAGGAGGCGATCACCAAAGAGTTGGGTGAGCAGCTTGATGTACGGGGTCTCGCCGCAACCGGCGCAGGCTCCGGAGAACTCGAAGAGGGGCTCGAGAAGCTGGATGTCCTTGACCTGGCTGGTGGAGAGGCGATCGCGGGCGAAGGTGGGCAGCGTCTCGAAGAATTCCCAGTTGGCGCGTTCCGGCATGCGCAGCGCCTGCTGCGGGGCCATGTTGAGGGCCTTGTGGGCCGGGTCGGCCTTGCTCTTCGCGGGGCATACTTCGACGCAGAGCTGGCAGCCGGTGCAATCTTCAGGCGAAACCTGAAGTGTGTAGAGTTCGCTGTCCATTCCGCGCCACTTCGGCTTCGCCGATTTGAAGGTGGCAGGAGCGTTGGGCAGCAGAGACGAGTCATAGACCTTGGCACGAATGACGGCGTGCGGGCAGACCATGACGCACTTGCCACACTGGATGCAGAGGTCCTTATCCCACACAGGGATGAACTGGGCGATGTTGCGCTTCTCCCATTTTGCCGTGCCGGTCGGGAAAGTTCCGCCTGGAGGCAGGGCGCTGACGGGTAGCAGATCGCCGTGACCGGCGGCCATGGCGCCGAGGACGTCGCGGACGAAGACCGGAGCCTGCTTCGGAATCGAGGGCAGGATGTCGAACTTCGCGGTGACGTGGTCGGGGACCTTGACTTCGTGCAGCTGAGCGAGCGAGGCGTCGACGGCGGCGAAGTTCTGCTGTACGACGGCTTCGCCGCGCTTGCCATAGGTTTTCTGAATGGCTTTTTTGATTTGCGCAATAGCTTCGTCGCGAGGCAGGACGCCGCTGATGGCGAAGAAGCAGGTCTGCATGACGGTGTTGATGCGGGTCCCCATGCCGTTTTCGTGGGCGACGGTGAAGCCATCGATGACGAAGAAGCGGATTTTCTTCTCGAGGATGGTCTTCTGGATGGTGCGCGGCAGGTGCTGCCACACGTCATCAGGACCGTAGGGGCTGTTGAGCAGGAAGACAGCACCGGGCTCGGCAGCGGCGAGGACATCGATCTTCTCGAGGAACTCGAATCCGTGGCAGGCGATGAAATTCGCCCGCGAGATGAGGTAGGTGGAGCGGATGGGCTCGGAACCGAAACGCAGGTGCGAGGTGGTCAGGGAGCCGGACTTCTTGGAATCGTAGACGAAGTAGCCCTGGGCATAGTTCGGCGTCTCGGAGCCGATGATCTTGATGGAGTTTTTGTTGGCGCCTACCGTTCCGTCGGAGCCGAGCCCGTAGAAGAGCGCGCGGACGGTTTTGGGGCTCTCGGTGGAGAAGTTCTCGTCCCAGTGCAGGCTGGTGTGCGTGACGTCGTCATCGATGCCGATGGTGAAGTGGTTCTTCGGGTGCGGCTTCGCCATCTCGTCGAAGATGCCCTTGGCCATGGCCGGCGTGAATTCTTTGGAGGAGAGACCGTAGCGTCCGCCGATGATAACCGGGAACTGCGAGAGCGGCATACGGCCGGAAGAGAGCGATTCGGAGATGGTGGTAACGATGTCCTGATAAAGAGGTTCACCCGACGCGCCGGGCTCTTTGGTCCTGTCGAGAACGGCGATCTTGCGAACGGTTTCGGGGAGGGCTGTGAGGAAGGCCTCAGCGGCGAAGGGGCGATAGAGGCGGACCTTGAGGAGTCCGAGCTTCTCGCCCTGTGCGTTGAGTGCGTCGATGGCCTCCTCGGTGGCGCCGGAGGCGGAACCCATGAGAATGATGACGCGGTCCGCGTCCGGGGCTCCGTAGTAGTCGAAGAGGTGGTATTCGCGGCCAGTTTGGCGAGCGAAGCGGTCCATCACGTCCTGCACGATGACCGGGCACGCAAGGTAATAAGGATTGCAGGCCTCGCGGGCCTGGAAGAAGACGTCGGGGTTCTGTGCGGAACCGCGGAGGACGGGGCGATCCGGCGAGAGGGCGCGCTCGCGATGCGCGCGGATGGCCTTCTCGTCGAGCAGAGCGCGGATGGTGTCGTCGGAGATGGGGAGGACTTTGTTAATTTCGTGCGAGGTGCGGAAGCCGTCGAAGAAGTGCATGAAGGGGATGCGGGCTTCCAGCGTGGCCAGGTGCGCGACGGTGGCGAGGTCGGCGGCTTCCTGGACGGAGTTGGAGGCGAGCATGGCGTAACCGGTCTGGCGGACGCCCATCACGTCGGAGTGGTCGCCAAAGATGGAGAGGGCGTGGGTGGCGATCGAGCGAGCGGTCACATGCATGACCGTCGGGGTCAGTTCTCCGGCGATCTTGTACATATTGGGGATCATGAGCAGCAGGCCCTGGGAAGCCGTAAAGGTAGTGGCGAAGGCCCCGCCCTGGAGGGCTCCGTGCATGGCGCCGGCGGCGCCGCCTTCACTCTGCATTTCAGCGACGACAGGGACCGAGCCGAAGATGTTGCGCTGGCCGTCGGCGGCCCACTGGTCGGCGAATTCGGCCATGGGGGAAGAGGGCGTAATCGGATAGATGGCAACGACTTCGGAGAAGCGGTAGGCGACGGACGCGGCGGCTTCGTTACCGTCGAAAATCGCAGTTTTCTGAGGGGTACTCATGATTCTCCTTGGCTGGGGTTCAGGGTTGGGAGTGCAAAATCATTAAAAGCCACAACATAAAAGTCTGCGCTGCGGGCGAGTGGGTCGGCTGTGACAGGGAACACAAGTGTCAAAAGCAGGCGGTAGCCTGTAGCCGATGGCCTGTAGCGGAAAGCGAGCCAACGGTGAGCGGTAACCCGAGCGGAAAGCGAGTCTGACGAGGGTTGGAGTTGCGGTGATGCGTCTGAGGGCTGCGGCAACGCACACGACTGTGCGAGGATGGAATGTTGCAGCGAATGGCAGCGAAGCGCGAGCCAAAAGCGAACAGACAGAGCCGAATGGCAACAGCCGGACCAGGGCCGAGATGTGATTCGTATCACGGAGGATCGTGGGTGGCGGCGCGTAGGCTCGCAGGAGTCACGGCTGCAGGCCGGAGAGTGGATTGTTGATGATGGGACATGCTGTGCATCCATGGCTGACGATCGTCGGGCTCCTGGTGGGCGCTGTGGCGTTTGGATTTACGCCGCTGGCGCTGGCGTGGCTGTGGGCAAGGGTGTTTTCGCCGAACAAGCCGGGCGCCGAGAAGAATGCCACCTACGAGTGCGGGCTGGAGTCGAAGGGCGATTCCTGGACGGGTTTCGGCGCCTCCTACTACATCTATGCAATCGTTTTTCTGGTTTTTGATGTCGAGGCTGTCTTTCTGCTGCCCTTTGCGGTCGCGTTTACAGGACTGTCCCTGGGCGCGTGCCTGGCCATGCTGGTGTTCCTGCTGCTGCTGGTCGAAGGGCTGGTCTGGGCGTATGGGAAGAACGTGCTGACGTGGGCGTGAAGAAGCAGAGAGTAGCCAATAGCCACCAGGGAATAGAGGTTGAATGGCGGATGAACTGAAAGATCTGAAGATCGAACTGAGCAAGAACGGGATCTTCACGACGACGCTCGAGGAACTCTACAACTGGGGGCGGAAGAACTCCGTCTGGCCGCTAACGTTTGGGCTGGCGTGCTGTGCGATCGAGATGATCGCGACGACGATGGCGCGCTACGATCTGGCGCGGTTCGGAGCTGAGGTGTTTCGTCCGTCGCCGCGGCAGGCGGATCTGATTATTGTGTCGGGCACGGTTACAAAAAAGATGGCGCCGCAAGTGGTGCGGCTCTACAACCAGATGCCGGAGCCGAAGTACGTCATCGCGATGGGTGCGTGCGCGATTTCCGGCGGACCGTTCCGTGATGGTTACAACGTGCTGAAAGGGATCGACCGCTACATTCCGGTGGATGTACACATTCCCGGCTGCCCGCCGCGGCCGGAGGCGCTGATCCATGCCTTCATGACGCTGCAGAAGAAGATCGATGAGCAGGCGCTGGCGGGATCGACGCGTCCACGACACCTGCAGAAGGATCTGCCCAGCGAGTTCCCCGTGCCGGCGTTCGGCGAGCATGGGCTGGAGCCGCCGCAGAACAACGATGTGTTTCACGAAGCCGCGGGGAATCCGCTCAAGGTGATTCAGTAATGGCGCTGCCGCCGGTCGAGGAACTCAAAGCACAGATTGAGGCCGGCGTGCCCGGCGCGTCGGCGACTGTCATTCCGAATGGAAGCCCCTCGGCGCAGCACTCGCTGCTGCTCGACCACGCGCATGCGCGCGCGGTGGCCGAGTTCCTGCGGAACCATAACGAATGGCGGCTGGACTACTGCACCCTGGTGACGGGCGTGGACTGGCCGGACACCGAGACGTCGGAAAAGATCAAGGTCAAAAAGCTGGTGAAGGCTGCCGATGGCACGGAGTCCGAGCAGGAAGTGGATGAGGTTCGGAAGACAAAGGTGCCGGGGTATCTGGAAGCCGTCTATCACTTGTTCTCGATGGAGAAGAAGCACGGGCAGGTTGTGCTGCGGCTGCGGACGCGAAACCGCACCGACGACACGCATGTTCCGTCGCTGACGCCAGTCTGGCGCGGCGCCGAGTTCCAGGAGCGCGAGGCCTTCGACCTGTACGGCATCGTCTTCGATGGGCATCCGGATCTGCGGCGCATCCTCATGTGGGACGGGTTCAAGGATTATCCGATGCGCAAGGATTACGTGCCGCCGGCGGATGAGATTCCGGTTGTGGAGACGCATTCATGAGAGACGCGCTGCTGGACCGGGACGTATTCGAGCCGGAAGAGGGCGAAATTATGGAAGTGTCGATGGGGCCGCATCACCCATCGACGCACGGCGTCTTCCGCATGGACGTGAAGCTCGAGGGCGAGCGCGTGGTGAGGCTGAAGCCCGTCTTCGGCTATCTGCATCGGAACCACGAAAAGATTGCCGAGCACGGCGCGTACCTGTCCGCGATTCCCTACACCGACCGGCTCGACTATCTCTGCTCGATGACCAACAACTGGGGCTATGTGCTGGCCGTGGAGAAGCTCGCCGGCCTGCAGGTGCCGGAGCGCGCCGAGTATCTGCGCGTGATCGTGGCGGAGCTGACGCGCTTTCAGAATCATGCAGGGCTGATCGGGTTCCTGCTGCAGGATATGGGCGCCAGCGGCACACCGCTGATGTATGCCTTCCGCGAGCGCGAAAAGATTCTCGACCTGTTCGAGTCGCTGAGCGGCGCGCGCATGATGTGCAACTACATGCGCTTCGGCGGCCTGCGTGTGGACGCGACGAAGGAATGGCTGGATGAGGTGCGTGCGCTCACTGGCCGGCTGCCTGGATTTGTCGATGAATTCGAGGCACTGCTGCGGGCGAATGAGATTCTGATGGCGCGTACTCAGGGCACGGGTGTGCTGCCGCGCGAGCTGGCCATCAATGCGAGCGTGACCGGGCCGATGCTGCGCGCCAGCGGCGTGAACTACGACGTCCGCAAAGTGGACCGCTACGGGGTCTACGACCGCTTCAGCTTCAAGGTGCCGTTGGGCGAGCATGGCGATGTGTACGACCGCTACATGATGCGGCTGCTCGAAATGCGCGAGACGGTGAAGATCCTGGAGCAGGCCGCGAAGGATATTCCGGAGGGTCCAATCATCGACCCAAAGGTGCGGCTGCGCGGGCTCCGGCCGAAAGCGGGCGAGGCGTACGGGCGCATCGAGTCGCCCAAGGGCGAGCTGGGATTTTTCCTCATTAGCGATGGCTCGGGGAATCCGTACCGCTACCGTGTGCGGCCGCCGAGCATGATCAATCTGACGATTCTCGAGGACATGTGCCTCGGACACAACATCGCGGATGTAGTGATTATTTTGGGCAGCGTGGATATTGTGCTGGGGGAAGTGGATCGGTGACGAAGAGTTTAGGGATCAGAGTTTAGAGTTTAGGAATTTGCATGCTGGGTGAAGGAATTATTCAGGGATTAGTCGAGACGGCGCGAAACTTCTTCGGCAGCTATGTGGAGAAGGATCGGCTGACGACGGTGCAGTATCCGGAGGAGCGGCTGCCGCTGCCGGAAGCATCGCGGGTATTTCCATTTCTGCTGTACGACGGGAAAGACCCGGACGCGGGCCTGCGCTGCGTGGCGTGCCAGATCTGCGAGAAGGAGTGCCCGCCGCGCTGCATCCATATCGAGAAGAGCAAGGACAAGAAGCCGGACTTTGTCGGGAAACCGCAGGCATATCCTGCGGTCTTCAACATCGATGTGTCGGTGTGCATGAGCTGCCAGATTTGTGTGGAAGTCTGCCCCTTCGACGCCATCCGGATGGACAAAGTATTTGAACTGAGTACGGACAACCGGTTCCGCGAACTGCTCTACACAAAGAAAGAGCTGTCCAAACCGAACGAGTATTACCAGAAAATCCACCCGGTCGAAGCTGCGGAGACCGACGGGCGGCGCGCGAAGGAAGCCGAAGACGCGAAGGCCAAAGCCGCTGCAGCTGAAGCGGCGGCAAAGGCGAAGGCCGCGGCAGCTGCGGCAGTCCCGGCATCAGCGGTGCCCGGTAACGGCGCCACGGCTCCAGCAAAACAAGCCGAGACCAAGGTGACACCGCAATGATCTCAGCACGATCGGCCGATCAGATTTTTGTCACGCTCGATCACTGGATCGTTGGGCTCGTTCCCGCGCCCTTCCAGACGCTGATATCGATTGTGATTGCGGTGGCGATGATCATTGTCGTCTTCGCGGCCTTGTTTGCGCTGACGACCGTTTTCGAGCGCAAAGGGCTGGGGCGGATGCAGAATCGCTACGGGCCGAACCGCGTGGGTCCGTGGGGCACCTTCCAGCCTCTGGCGGACGCGGTGAAATCGCTGACCAAGGAAGATGTTGTGCCGCGCCGCGCGGATCACGTGGTGCACTACCTGGCCCCGCTGGTGCTGGTGGGCGTTGTGTTCCTCAGTTATGCCGTGCTGCCCGTGGGACGCAACATGATCGCGGTCGACCTCGACACCGGGGTGCTGTACTTTTTCGCGGTAGGCGCGGCGACAGAGCTGGCCGTGTTCATGGCAGGCTGGTCGAGCCACAACAAATATTCCCTGCTGGGCGCGATGCGCGCCATCGCGCAGATGATCAGCTACGAGATTCCGCTGATTCTGTCGTCCGTGGCGGTCGTCATGATCGCGGGAACTCTGTCGACGGTGAAGATCGTCGAAGAGCAGGCGCGGTACACCGCCGGAATCGCGCACTGGAATGTAATCACCCCCTGGGGGCTGGCCGGGTTCATCCTCTTTATGATCGCGGCAACCGCGGAAACAAACCGCAGCCCGTTCGATCTGCCGGAAGGCGAGTCGGAGATCATCGCCGGATACTTCATCGAGTATTCCGGTTTCAAGTTCGCGCTGTTCTTCCTGGCCGAATACATCGAAATGTTCGCGGTAAGCGGGCTGGCGATCACGCTGTTCCTGGGCGGCTGGTCGTCGCCGGTGAGCTTCCTCGCGTGGATTCCGTCATGGCTATGGTTCTTTGGCAAGCTGCTGGCGATGATCTTCGGGTTCATCTGGGTGCGCGGAACGATGCCGCGGCTGCGCATGGATCAGCTGATGAACTTCGCCTGGAAATTCATGCTGCCGATGACCCTGATCGTCATTCTTTCGGCGGGCATCTGGCGCTTTCTTTCGCCTGCCGTGGTGGGACCGAGGCCGCTCGGCGGTGTGATACGCTGGCTGGTCTGTGCACTGGTCATTTTTGCTCCTTATATACTGCTGGCGCGCAAACTGGAGCGCGGCCACAGCATGGAGAAGAGAACCTATCGCTTCGCGGAGTAACACGGGCGCGGAGCGGTCGAGCCGGCGAGTGATAGGAGTCACAGTCGCGCGGGTGCTGCTGTGAAATTGTAGGAGAGGCCCGGCGCGGCGGATGCCGTCGCGAATCGGATCGCAACCCGGTGCAGAGACTTCGCGCCGAGACCTTGTACGCATGGGAATGACGGCTTCTTTCCTGATTCTCGCGACCCTGACGCTGGCCGGAGGTGTGGCCGCCATGACGCTGCGGCGTCTGGTGCATTGCGCCCTGGCGCTGGCGGTTTCCTTTGCCGGACTGGCGGCCTTGTATGTCAACTTAGGCGCGGAATTCGCCGGGCTCGCCCAGCTGCTGGTTTACGTCGGCGCCATCGCCATCCTGATCGTCTTTGCCATTTTGCTCACGCATAGCAGCGAGACGGAGCTGCAGAAGGTGTTTTCGCCCGCGGGAGTCGCCGGGGCCGTGCTGGCGCTGGCAGTCTTTGCCGTGCTGGCCTGGGCGGTTGTGGGTAGTGGCGTGGTTCACTCTACGGCGAGCGTTGCCGCTCCCCAAACATCCATGCGCGACATCGGCTTCGCCCTGATGCAGGGCTACGTACTGCCGCTGGAAGTGATCGCGCTGATGCTGACCGCGGCGATGATTGGCGCGGTGATCCTGGCGGTGCGCCCGACGAGCGGCAGCGAACCGGCGGAAACGCAGGCGCCGCGGAATCCGGAGTTGCGCGCCTGATGACTCCGCTCGCTGGTTGTTTGCTCGTCTCTTCCCTGCTCTTCTCGGTCGGACTGGCCGGCGCATTGACGCGCCGCAACGCGATCCTGGTACTGGCGGGCATCGAGCTGATGCTGAATGCTGCGAATCTGAACTTCATCGCCTTCTGGCGCTTCGGTCCCCATCCTGAATTCCTGACCGGGTTCATGTTCGTCATCTTCTCGATCGCCGTCGCAGCAGCCGAAGCGGCTGTGGGACTGGCCCTGATCCTGGCCATCTATCGTCACGCGCGCACCAGCGATGTGAGCGAGATTACGGAGATGAAGGGATGACACCCTGGATCGTGCAGAACCTGTGGCTCATCCCTGTGCTGCCCATGGTGGCGGCGGGCCTCTCCGCGCTGCTCAAACGGAAGGAGCGCGGGCTCTCAGCAGGGCTGGCCATCGGGTCGATGGCGATTTCGCTGTTGCTCTCGCTGAAGGCTTTCGCCGAGGCGCTGGCGCATCCGGCGCTGCAGGTGAAGATCGTCGACTGGATGCAGTTCGGCGATCAGTGGGTGCAGCTCGGGTGGCTGCTCGATCCGCTGGCTGCCGTCATGCTCGTCATGGTCAGCTTCGTGGGCCTGCTGATCTTCATCTACAGCCTTGGCTACATGGCCCACGACGACAACTTCGCCCGCTTCTTCTGCTTTCTCTCGCTGTTTGCGGGCGCGATGCTGGGCGTGGTCATCGCCAACAGCCTGCTGCTGCTGTTCATGTGCTGGGAAGTCGTCGGGCTGACCTCGTACCTGCTGATCGGATTCTGGTTCCATCGTCCGGCTGCGGCTGCGGCGGCGAAGAAGGCCTTCATCACCACGCGCGTGGGCGATCTGGGCCTGCTGATCGGGATGGTGTGGCTCTACTCGCAGAGCGGAACGCTGATCTTCTACGGCTACGGAAACGGCTGTCTCGAACAGCGCGCGGTGACGGCGATGGCAGCGCACGCAACGGTCGCGGGCATGGCCGTGTCGACCGCCATTGGCCTGCTGATCTTCTGCGGCGCGGTTGGAAAGTCCGGCCAGGTGCCGCTGCATGTGTGGCTGCCTGATGCGATGGAAGGCCCCACACCGGTGAGCGCGCTGATTCATGCGGCCACGATGGTGGCAGCGGGGGTGTATCTCGTAGCGCGCGTGTACCCGCTGATGAGCGGGAGCGCACTCGAGGTCGTGGCATGGGTGGGCGCTATCACGGCGCTCTTCGCGGCCTCCATTGCAGTCGCGCAGAACGATATCAAGAGGATCCTGGCCTACTCCACGGTCTCGCAGCTCGGCTACATGATGCTCGGCCTGGGCGTGGGTGGCGTTGCGGTGGGCATGTTCCACCTCATCACCCATGCGTTCTTCAAGGCGCTGCTCTTTCTCGGCGCGGGCTCGGTCATCCACGGCTGCACCGAGGAGCAGGACATCCGCAACATGGGCGGGCTGCGGAAATTCCTGCCCGTGACGTTCGCGACGTACTCGGCTGGCATGCTGGCGCTGTGCGGATTTCCACTGTTTGCCGGCTTTTGGAGCAAGGACGCCATCCTGCACGCGGCGCACGGGTGGGATGTGTCGATGGGCCCGTTCTATCTGGGCGCGATTGGCGCACTGCTCACCGCGTTCTACATGACGCGGCAGATGTATTACGTCTTCTTTGGGCAGAAGCGCACGCCGGCGGCAACGGTGACGCCGGCTGCTGTGGCGGCCCATGGGGCGGGGCATGGAGTGGAACCGGCTGTGTCGCCGCGGCCCGGCGAAGTTTGCGCTGTCGAAGATCCGCACGAAAGCCCCAGCGTGATGACGGGGCCGCTGGCGATCCTGGCGGTGTTTGCCGTGTTCCTGGGATTTGTGGGAACGCCGGCCTGGCCGTGGTTCCAGAATTTTCTCAACGGCCGCGGTGTAGCGTGGGACTGGGCAGGATTCTCCGAGCCGGGCCTGGTCTCGACGATGGTGGTCTCGTCGTTGATTGTGTTTGCGGGGCTACTGCTCGGGTGGTGGTTCTACGGCCGGAAGCCCATCGTGAACGCGACCGACGAGGACGCGCTGGAAAGCCTGGCGCCGCCGGTGTTTCATGCGCTGGGCAACCGCCTCTACGTCGATGAATTCTACGGCGTGACGGTGATTGCTCTGACGCGCTTTTGTGCGGCGTTCGCCTCGTGGCTCGATCGCTGGATCTTCGGCGGCCTGGTACGCCTGTTGGCGTGGACGGTCACCGGTGTCAGCTGGCTCGACGCGGGCGTCGACCGGTTCGTCGTCAACGGCGGCTTCGACGAAGGGTGCCGCGAAGTGTCGCGCGGTGGGCGGCTGCTGTCGCGGCTGCAGAACGGGCGCGTGCAGACCTACCTGAGTGTGATCGCAGCGGCGCTGGTGGTGCTGGCGCTGTGGCTGCTGTGGGGGCATCGCGGATGATCACGCTGCTCACGCTGCTGCCGATCGTTGGAGGCCTGGTCGTTCTGGCCACCGCCAAACTGGGCGACATCGCGCGCCTGATCGCGATCACGTTCGCCGTGGGCGGCCTGGCGATGGCGGGATTGCTTTGGTGGGGACTCTCTCCGGCGAATCCCGGCATGCAGTTTGAGGAGATGCGCGCCTGGGTGCCGGCCCTGGGGATCGCGTATCACGTGGGCATCGATGGTCTCGGCGCGCTGATGCTCGTGCTGAGCGCGCTCGTGGTGCTGATGTCGCTGATGGCTTCCTGGAACAACGAGAAACATGGGCCGGTCTATTGCGCTCTGGTGCTTTTCCTCGAGGCCGGACTGTTCGGCACGTTCACGGCGCTGAATTTCGTCCACTGGTTCATCTTCTGGGAGTTGAGCCTGATTCCGGCGTTTTTCCTGGTGCGCATCTGGGGCGGCAAAGGGCGCGCAAAGGCCGCGGCGCAGTTCTTCCTGTACACGATGGTCGGCAGCGTAGCGCTGCTGCTGGCTTTCCTGGCGATTTTCCTCGCCACCAGCCAGTTCGACTTTGTGCAACTCGCGAATCTGGGGCAGTCCGGTCAGCTGACGACCGCCCTGGCGCAGAATCTCCACTGGTCCGGGAGCCCGGAGCATCTCACGATGCTGCTTTTCTGGGCCGTGTTCCTGGGTTTCGCGGTAAAAACTGCGGTCGTGCCGTTCCACACCTGGCTGCCCTCGACGTACGCCGAAGCCTCCAGCGAAACCACGATGCTGCTGACCGGCGCGATGTCGAAGATGGGCGTCTACGGATTCCTGCGCATCCTGCTGCCGATCTTCCCCGACCAGATGCAACATGCGATGAAACCGCTGCTATGGATGGCTGTCGCGTCGATTGTCCTGCCTGCCTTTGCGGCCTGGGCTCAGAAGGATCTGAAGCGGACCTTCGCCTATTCATCCATCAATCACCTGGGCTACTGCGTGCTGGGCGTGTGCGTGGCCGCGCAGTTCACCGGTACCGATCCGGCGATGGCGACCGAGAAGGCTGCGGCGCTGACCGGCGTGATGCTGCAGATCTTCAGCCACGGAATCACGGCCGCGGCGCTGTTCTGGTTCATCGCGCTGCTGGAGCGCCGGAGCGGCGGACTGCGAGGGATCGAGGACTTTGGCGGACTGCGGCGCGTGGTGCCGGTGTTCTCCGGGCTCATGGGGATTGCGATCTTCGCATCGCTCGGCTTGCCTGGCCTGAACGGCTTCCCGGCTGAGTTCCTGATCTTCAAGGGCGCGTTTCCGCTTGCGCCGCGAGCATCGTCGATCGCGGTGCTCGGCCTGCTGATGACGGCGGTCTTCCTGTTAACGGTCATCCAGAAAGTCTTCTCTGGGCCGGTGAATCCGAAGTGGAGCGCGATGCCGGACCTGACCACAACGGAGCGGTGGGCGCTGGCGCCGGTGATCGCCCTGATGCTCCTGCTCGGGCTCTATCCGCAGCTCATCACCGGCGTGATGCATAGCACGGTGATGCAGTGGGTGACGGGGATGAGGTTCTGATGCTCGCGTGGACGATTTACATCTCGTTCCTCGGCGCCCTGCTGGCGCGGCTGAGCCCCTCGAAAGGGCTGGCGCGTGCGGTCGCGCTGCTCACGGCGCTTGCCGGCCTGGGCATCGGACTGGTGACGCTGCACGCCTGGCAACCGGGCGAGCTGCTCACGATCACGCGCATCGCCTGGGTTCCGCAGCTGGGCCTCGAGTACTACCTGGCGGCCGACGGCATCAGCCTCACGCTGGTCCTGCTGACTGGACTGGCCGCAACCGCAGGGATTCTCTTCTCCTGGAACATCGAGATGCGCACGCAGGAGTTCTTCGCCTTCTACCTGGTGCTCATCGGTGGCGTCTACGGCGTCTTCCTGAGCTTCGATCTCTTCCTGCTGTTCGTCTTCTACGAAATCGCGATCATCCCAAAGTATTTTCTGATCGCGATCTGGGGATCGGCGAAGGCGGGCGCGACGGGCGAGGAGGCCGGATCGCAGCGCGAATACGCGGCGATGAAGCTGGCCCTCTACTCGTTTGGCGGCAGCGCACTGGTGCTCGCCGGCATGGTGGCGACCTGGGTGGCGGCGGGCGGCCACAGCATGAGCTTCGATGTGCTCGCGGCGGCCCACTTCTCCACGCCTCTGCAGATGGCGCTCTTCCCGCTGGTGTTCGTGGGCTTCGCGGTGCTGGCGGGCATGTGGCCGTTCCACACGTGGGCGCCCACCGGACACGCCGCCGCTCCAACCGCAGCATCGATGCTGCTGGCGGGCGTGGTGATGAAGCTGGGTGCCTATGGCTGCCTGCGCGTCGCCATGATGCTGTTCCCTGCCGGGATGGGCCCGTGGGGATTCCATGTGCTTGGGCTGGGCTCGTGGCGCGAGGTCTTCGCGCTTCTGGCGGTGATCGGCATCGTTTACGGCGCGAGCGTGGCCCTGGTGCAGCGCGACTTCAAATTTGTCATCGGCTATTCCAGCGTCAGCCACATGGGATTCGTGCTCCTGGGCCTGATGACGCTCACGCAGATTGGCCTGGACGGCGCCGTGTTGCAGATGTTCTCCCACGGCGTGATCGCGGGACTGCTCTTCGCCGTCGTGGGGCGCATGGTCTACGACCGCACGCACACGCGCGATCTGAACGAGCTGGGACCGATGCAGCTGGGACACGCCATTCCCTTCGCGGCCGTGACCTTCATTCTGGCGGGCATGGCCTCCATCGGCCTGCCGGGATTCAGTGGGTTCATCGCGGAGTTCCAGATACTGGTCGGGACCTGGCAGTCGTTCTCCTGGATGATCGTGATCGCCGGCATTGGCATTCTGGTTGGGATTGCCTTCACCTGGCGCGCTCTGACGAAAG
>Ga0224555_1000590_pt1 | contig 55763 bp, 40 predicted proteins | sample 714S23034metaG_FD_180687 | JGI IMG/M metagenome (GOLD analysis project Ga0224555, IMG submission 180687) | Peat soil microbial communities from Stordalen Mire, Sweden - 717 S2 30-34 | ecosystem: Environmental > Terrestrial > Soil > Wetlands > Peat | place: Sweden: Norrbotten County, Stordalen... | reverse complement strand
AGTGACTTGTAACGAATTTGGCCGGTCAAGGCGAGGATTTTGAGGGGTGCGCCAAGAAACTGGTGTCCGCCCAACGCCACCACCGGTCGTTTTTTTGTCGCCATGTGCTTAGGCGAGGATTTGGGTTCTGGCTCCCCCATTGACTTTCCTGCCGGGGCGGTGGCATTCTGCCCCGGATGAAACTCGCCCTCATGGCCGTCGTTTCGATTTCTCTTGGGTTCCAAGGCCTGGCCCGAGGCCAGGGCCTGCCTGCCACGAAGTTCGACTCTTCTTCTCATGCGGGTCCGCCGCCGGCTTTCGTTCGGGGGCCGGCGCGTTTCCAAGTCCTTGACGCCGCGTTGGTGCGCATGGAATACGCGCCGCGCGACGGCTTTGTGGACGCGCCGAGCGTGGCGGTGATCAACCGGGATCGCTGGCCGCAAACTTCGGCCCGGAGCCGCGAGGAGGATGGCTGGCTGATTCTTAACACGGAGGCGCTGGAGTTGCGCTACAAGCTTGATTCAGGCCCGTTTACCAACATCAATCTCCGCCTCCAATGGAAGGACGGCTCCGGCTCGCAGGAATGGAAGCCGGGCGAGGCCGACGGACAAAATCTGGGCGGGGTGCCGGCCAGTCTGGACAATCGCAGCACCAAGGCGGTCACGGACCCGGGACCGTTGAGCCGCAAAGGATGGTATCTGCTCGATGACAGCAAGACCGCCCTCTTCGATCAAGCCGCCGACTGGGTCAAGCCGCGGGCCGCCAAGGACGGGCTGGATTGGTATTTCCTGGCTTATGGAGCCGATTACAAATCGGCCTTGCGGCAATTGGCGCGCTTGACGGGGCCGCCGCCGATGCTGCCGCGCTACGTGTTTGGCTCCTGGTTCGGTTCGCGGGCGGGGTACTCGGGCGAGGAGTGGAAGATGATTGTCAAGCAGTTCCGCGACGAGCAGCTTCCACTGGACATGATCGTGATGGATTCGGACTCCAAATCCAAGATGGTCTGGACGGGTTACGACTGGGACCTGGAACAAGTGCCACACCCGGCCGATTTCTTTTCCTGGATGAAGCAGCAGGGCGTCAAGGTTACGGTCAACGAGCATTACGGCGCGCTGACGCCCGAAAGCGACAGCCACTTCGAAGCCATCCGGCAGGCTCTGGGTCTGCCGGCGGAGACGAAGGAAATTCCCCACGATCTGGCCAACAAGAAATATGCCGGGTTGTTCATGGACCTGCTGCACAAGCCCGATCTGGAGCGCGGTCTGGCGTTTTGGTGGCAGGACGGAGCGGCCCCGGCCAACATGGAAGGCTTGGACGCTTATCTTTGGACGCGGCACATTGAGTATGAGGGCAGCGAGCGCGTCACCGGACGGCGCACGACGGCTTTCTGCCGCCTGGGCAACTGCTGGGGATCGCATCGCTACGGCATCTATTTTACCGGCGACCTGCACGGAGTGTGGGAATCCCTGCCCGTGCTTATTCCCGCGACGGTGCAGGGCGGCAACCAGCTTACGCCTTACATGAACAATCTTTGCTGCGGCGTTTTCGTGGTGGATTTGCCGCCGGAGCTTTATCAACGCTGGGTCCAATTTGGGGCCTTCAGTCCGATTCTTTGGTTTCACGGCCTTTGGGGGCTGCGGCTGCCTTGGGAATACGGGATCGCGGGCGAGGAGAACTACCGCAAGTTTGTGGGATTGCGTTACCAGTTGATGCCCTACATTTATACCTGCTCGCGCGTGGCGCACGACACCGGCCTGCCGCTCGTGCGAGGGATGTACCTGGAATATCCGGCGCAGGAAGCCGCTTACACCAACCAGCAACAATATATGTTCGGAGACGAATTGCTGGCGGCGCCCGTCACTGCTCCCGCCAACGGCCAGCCTTCCCGCAAGCAAGTCTTTCTGCCCGCCGGCCAGGACTGGTTCGATTTTTTCACCGGCGACCTTTATGCCGGCGGCCAGGAGGTAGTCCACGAATGTCCGCTGGACCGGATGCCCTTGTTCGCGCGGGCCGGCTCCATTCTGCCGATGGCACCGGACATGGTCCGCAGCGATGAAAAGCCGGTGGATCCGTTGACGCTGGAGGTCTATGCCGGGCCGCGGGCGGCGGAATTCGATCTTTACGAAGACGACGGCGTTTCGCTGGATTATCGAACCGGCGCGTATGCCTGGACGGCGTTGCGATTCACCCCGGAGGGCGGCGGCGGCAACTACACGCTGACCATCAGCCCGGCAAAGGGGAAATTCAAAGGACAGTTGGCGCGGCGACGCTATCAGGCGCGGGTTCACGGCCTGTTCAAACCGCAAAGCGTTTCTCTCAACGGCCGCCTTCTGACGGAAACCGAATCGTGCGACGGCCGGAACGGCTGGTGGTGGAACCAACGCGACCGCACCATTACGGTTCGCCTGGACAAACCCGTTTCCTCCAGCCAAGCCATCGCCCTCCAGTTTTTTAACGCGGGGACGTTTGCGGATTTGGTCGCGTGGCAGCGGGCTTGGAATCTTCGCGCCCAGGCGCGCCAGGCCAGGCGCGACATGAAGCTCAAGCACGCCGCCCTGGTCAGCGGGCCGGGCCTCAAGAAGCCGCCCAGGGTGATTCGGGAAACCGAGGCCGTCGAAGATTGGCTGACCGGCATCGTGGACCATCCCAAGAATTGCGCGGCGAACGCCCCGGATTACGCCGCCCTGGAGCAACGCATTCTCTCCGCATTGACCAACGAGCCTTTCGAGTCTGAGCGCGCGTTGCCGGAATTCGATCCTGAATCCCGCCAGGGAATGGAACTGACCAAAGGCGCGAAGTTCACCGCCGGGGAACTCCAGACCATAACCAACCGTTTTCGCGGACCTGATCTCCCGCCGTGGCTTTGGTCTGGAAAGTAAAGAAAGCAAAAGGAGTCTGCGCGGTGCTGACCTGCGATCTCCCGCTGCTGTTACGATCTTCATTTCCCGATTCTGCTTTAAACAATAAACTGGCCGGAGCGCCTGATTTTTAATTGCCGGAGGAGGTTCGTCCGGTTCATCATCACGTTGCGCAATGAAACTCGCTCATAGGACCGTCATTTTGAAAATATCGCCTTTTTCCAGTTTATGTCTTTTGGTCCTGGCCGGGTGGTTGTTGGCTGGCGCGCCGGCCCTGGCTGACGGACAAGGGACCGTTCATCAAGACGCCGAACACAAGCTGGTCACGCTGGCCGATGGACAGGGCAACCTCGTCTTGCGGCTCAATTACGATGGCCGTTGCGTTTTGGATCAAGTCCTGGTGCGCGGGCGCCAGGTGGCGGCGGCATCGGGTGTGGGCAGCGGCCTTTGCCTGGACGGCCAATGGTTTTCCACCAGGGCCGGTCTGCCCGCGCCTGAAATTGTCACGGGCGGGAATACCTTGACTGTCAAAGACATTGTTTTTGGAAAACCGGGCCGCGAGGCGCGTGAGACGTGGCGGTTCACGGCGCGGGCGGATCGCATTCTGTGGCGGATCAGCCGCCGCTATCCCAAGGCAATCAGCCTTGAGGACGCGGCCATGCCGGAGTGGAACTTCGGCAGCCTCTCCACCTGGACTGGCGGATTGCTCGGCAATGGAGGCGTGGTGTGGACCAAATATCTGGAAACCACCAACGCCACCTACGGCGCGCACGCCGGGTCGGTGACGTTCTGGAACCGCCAGCAACACGATTGCCTGCGGATTGCCGCCATCCCCTCCAAAGATCAGCACGGCGCGTTCCGCTTCTCTCATCAGCCGGACAATTCATTTTCTTTTGATTACACCATGAGCGGTGAAGAGTTGAAACCCAGGCACGACCTGCGCCGCTTCCTGCCCAAACGCCAGGATCTTTGGGCGCCGTTCAACGCGGGTCCCGGCGAAGTGAGCGTGGAGTTCACGTTGCAAGCTCTTGATTACGACCAGGTCTGCGACCGGGGCACGTTTCGAGGGCTGGACGGCGGGAGCATCCGCGAATTGCTCAACACCGCGGGCCGGTACGGCGTGGTGGACGCGCGGCTGGCCGGCGGCAATGGCTGGCGGAGCGGCTTCCTGTGCCTGCACGAACAATGGTTCGCGCAAATGGGCCTGGCGGTGGATGACCCGGATTACATCGCCAATTTTGCCGCCACCCTGGATTACGAGCGCGACCATGCCATCGGCGCGGACGGGCGGGTCAAAAGCCGCTGGTGCTACACCGCGGGCGATGCCATGCGTGGCACCTACGACAAACTGGGTTACTACGAGGCCCAGTGGGGATACATGATGGATTCCCAACCGGATTACGTGATCTGCGTGGCCGAACAATTTGATCTCACGGGTGACCGGACATGGCTGGCCGGGCAGAAGACCGCGTGCGAAAAGGCCCTGAATTTTCTCGCGCGCCGGGAAGTCGGGGAGACCGGCCTGGTGGCCGTCATGCCCGATTCCCACACCCAGCGCCGGGGCAGCGATTGGATTGATGTCATCTGGGCCTCGTACGAAAATGCGCTCATCAACGCCGAGTTTTATTACGCGCTCCAATTGTGGGCGGACGCGGAGGACGCGCTGGCGGACCCTGCGCAAGCGGCGGTGTATCGCGCGCGCGCGGCGCGTTTAAAGGCCACGTTCAACCGGCCCATGGCCGAGGGTGGTTTCTGGGACCCGGCGAATGAGTGGTATGTTTATTGGCGCGAGAAAGACGGTTCCATTCATGGCAACAACTTGGTGACGCCGGTGAACTTTGCCGCCATTGGCTACGGTCTTTGTGACGACGCGGCGCGGCAAAAAGCCATCCTCAACCGCATGGAAACGGAGATGCGGAAGGAGAATCTTTTCTTTTGGCCGCTTAACTTTTTTCCTTACGAGGCGGACGAAGGGCTGGGCGTCAACTTCCCGTACCCAAATTATGAGAACGGGGATATATTCCTGTCGTGGGGCGAACTGGGGGTGCGCGCCTACGCCCATTACGACCCCGCCCTGGCGCTCAAATACGTCAAGAAAACCCTGGCCCGCTATGAAGAGGATGGATTGTCTTTTCAACGCTACCGCCGGGCCTCGCAACGCGGCGCCGGGGAGGACATTCTGGCGGGCAACTGCCTGCCCATCGTGGGGCTTTATCGTGATATTTACGGCCTTCAGCCCAAGCCCAACAGGCTCTACATGGAACCGCACTTGACCGGCGAACTCAACGGCACGGAGCTTCGTTACCAGTTAAGGGGGCGGCCATATCTCATCGCTCTGAGCACCGGCGGCTGCGCCGTGACGGCGGGGTCTTGCACGCTGAAAGCTTCGACCCCGTTTGGCGTGAATGCGACCGGGACGGGACTGGAATACTTTCCAGGCGGGAACCCGGCTTGGGCGTTGTCGGTCACGCCCCCGCCAAATCAACCGCTCACGGTGGAAATTGAGGTCTGGCCGGGCCATCCAGCCGGGCCGCGCCGGTGGACGGAAGCGGGGCTGGAAAAAGGCAAGACCGGGCACGCGGTGGCCGGTTTGGAGCCGGGGGCGATTTACCATTTGAGCGTCAACCATCAGGCCGCGGTCTCGTTGCGGGCGGACAAAACCGGGCGCGTGGAGTTTGTGCGCGCGGGGCATTCTGCCGAACCGCAGCAATTTGAGCTTGCTCCATAATTGCCTTCTCATGCGTCCCAAGGGACAAAAAACGGCCTCGTTTCCCAATCTATTTCTTTTGCCTCAGCCGCGATATTGCCTGAATATCATGGGAAATGAAAAGAACCGTCGCTGTCCTTCTGCTTTTGCCGCTGGCGCTTTTGCCCCTCGGCGCGGCGGAGAGAGAGGCCTTGCGCGCGGAGCCAACCGCGGCCCAGGTTGAATGGACGGTTTTCCACGGCAACAAAAAGCTGCTCGTTTATCGCAGCGACCCGCGCCAGTTCAAGCCCTACGTCAAGGAGCTTTGCACCCTGCGCGGCGACAACCTGCTGCTGGACGCTCCAGCGGACCATCTGCATCACCACGGGCTTATGTACGCCGTCGGGGTGAACGGCGTGAATTTCTGGGAGGAGATCAGCGGCAGCGGCGTGGAGAAACCGGTTGAGACTTCGCGGCCCGAATTGGGCGCCGGCGCTGACGGCCTGCCCCAGGCGACCATCCGCCAAACGCTTTATTGGATGACCGCGCAAGACGCCTTTCTGCCCGACTCGCCGAAACTGGCCTTTCTCATCGAAAAACGCACGCTGGTATTGACGGTGAACGAAGCGAAGGACGAAGTCACGCTGCGCTGGAAGTCGCGGTTCGAAGTCGGCGGCAAGACCAACACCGTCATCCTTGCCGGCTCATCTTATTTCGGACTCGGCGCGAGATTCCTCGAAGAACTGGATCCCCTGGCCGCGAACTTCAACTCCGAGGGCGGCCCGGACTTGACAGGGACGAAGCAGGACGTTGCGCCTTATGAATGGAGCGCCGTGGCCTTTGACCGGCCCGCCGCGCCCGCCACCTTCGCTCTGTTCGGCCATCCCGCCAACGCGCGGGGCCGGGCCGTCTTTTTCACCATGAAGCGCCCGTTCGCCTACGTCTCCGCCACGCAAGGGCTGGCCCGGGAGCCGCTGGTCTATCACACCGGCGACACCTTTGAGGTGGAGTATTTGGCGGCGGTTTATCCCGCCCTGAAATCCCCGGCCTTTCTGAGCGCCCGCGCCGCCGAGTGGAAGAAAGACCGACGTTGATTCCCAAAGCGTATGAAAGAAGTTCACTCCATCTCCAGGTTGAATCGCCGGCAGTTCATTTGGACGACCGGAGCGACCGCGATGGCGGCCGCGTTGCCAACGTTCATTCCCGCCTCAGCCCTCGGTCGTGACGGCACAGCGTCCCCAGGCAGCCGCGTCGCCGTCGGCGTCATCGGTTGCGGGCCGCAAGGCCTCGGGGACATGGGCAATTTCCTGAGCCAGAAGGATTGCCAGGTGGTGGCGGTGTGCGATGTCAAGAATGATCAACTCGAACAAGCGCGCGCGACCGTGAACGCCCATTATCAAAATCAGGATTGCCGGACTTATCACGATTTCCGCGAACTGGTCGCCCGCCGGGATATTGACGCGTGTCTGATTGCCACGCCGGACCACTGGCACGTGCTGGCCGCGCTGGCCGCGGTCAACGCCGACAAGGACGTGTATGTGGAGAAGCCGCTGGCGATCAGCCTGGAGGAGGGACAGGTCCTGCGCGCGTCGCTGCAACGGCAAAAGCGTGTCTTTCAGTTTGGCACCCAGCAGAGGTCGGAGCGCGGATTCCGCGTCGCGTGCGAACTGGTGCGCAACGGCTACCTCGGCCCGCTGCGGCACATCAACGTCTGGGCTCCGGGCAGCGCGCCGGGCGGTTCGCGCACGGTCGCGCCCGTTCCGTCTGGATGGGATTATGACCGCTGGCTTGGGCCGGCCCCTTTTGAGCCTTACACGCAGCATCGCTGCTCGGCGGATGGAGGCAAAAAGACCTGGTGGTTTATTTCCGACTACACGCTCGGTTTTATCGCTGGCTGGGGCATTCATCCGATGGACATCGCGCTGTGGGGCGCCGGGGATCTGATGGACGGCGCGGTCACGGTCGAAGGCCGCGGGAATTTCCGGCCGGCGGAGGGCGTGTGCGACACCGCTACGATCTGGGAAGCGGACTACAAGTTTGCCAGCGGGATGACGGTTAAATTCGTCGGCGTGCCCAACGGCGGCAATAGCGGCCGCGACACTGGCGAACCATTCCTCCACGGCGAGGAATGGAAGCAGCGCTACCGCCAGATTGCCAGCCACGGCACCGCCTTCGAAGGCACGGAAGGCTGGGCCGAAGTCCACCGGGGTGGTGTTAATCTCCAACCCGAATCCCTCATTGACCTCAATCCCGACGACTTCAAGGTCAAGCTCATCCGTAGTTCAAATCAGGCGCGCAACTTCCTCGACTGCGTGAAGAACCGCGCCGCGACTGTCAGTCCCATAAAGGACGCGGTCAGGGGGGATACATTGTGCCGTATCGCGGACATCGCCATCCGTCTCGGCCGCAAACTGACCTTCGATATGAAAAAGGAGCATTTCTTCGGGGATGACGCCGCCAACCGCCGGTTGAAAGCGCGTCCCATGAGATCACCGTGGAAACTTTGAAACCTATGGCTACAATCAAACTGGGCGTCAACATGGAATTCGTCCGCCACGCGGACAAACCTTTCGAGTGGGGCGTGGCGAAAGCGGCCGAGCTGGGCTACGAATACGTCGAACCGATGACTTATGAACACAGATAAAAACGATCTCATCACTACCAACCCTGTCACCCGGCGCCAATTCCTGGCCGCCTCCGCCCGCGCGGCGGCGGGCGCGACGCTGGTGGGCGCGCTGCCGCGAGCCGGTTACACCGCCGAAAACAACACCATCAAGATCGCCCTCATCGGCTGCGGCGGACGCGGTTCCGGGGCCGTCGTACAGGCGCTTTCGACGGCGGGGCCGGTCAAGCTCTGGGCCATGGCGGACTTTTTCGAGAGCCGCCTGCAAAGCAGCCTGGCGGCGGTCAAGCAACAGCGCCCGGACCAGGTGGACGTTCCGCCCGAACGGCAGTTTGTCGGGTTGGACGCCTACAAGAAAGCAATGGGCACGCTCGACAAAGGCAGCATCGTTTTATTGACAACGCCGCCGGCGTTCCGTCCGATGCACGTTGAATACGCCGTCGCCCACGATCTGCACGTGTTCATGGAGAAGTCCTTCGCCGTGGACGCCCCCGGCATCCGCCGCATCCTCAAGTGCGGGGAGGAAGCCAAACGCAGGAATCTTAAGATCGCGGGCGGGTTGATGGAGCGGCACAGCGCCCCGCTGGCCGAGGCGATGGAGAAAATCCACGATGGCATGATCGGGGACGTCATTATCGGCTGGGCTTACCGCGAGCATGGGCCGGTCGCGGCCCCCCGGCGCGATCCCGCCTGGAACGAACTGGCCTGCCAGATCGCCAATTACAGCAATTTCACCTGGCTCAACGGCTCCTTTATCGTGGATTGGCTCATCCACAATATTGACGTGGCCTGCTGGCTCAAGAACGACTGGCCGGTCTCGGTCCAGGGCATGGGCGGACGCCAGGTGCGCGAGGCTGCCGATCAACTCTTCGATCACTATGAAGCCGAATTCACGTTCGCCGACGGCACGCGCATGGTGGCGCAGGGCCGGTTGATCGAAAAGTGCTGGAGTTTCTGGGGCGTCCAGGCGCTCGGGGCCAAAGGCAGCGCGCTGCTCGGCGAAGGGGTGGATGCGCCGCGCCTGTTCAAGGGCTGCAACCAAACGACCGAAAACATCCTCTGGCGCTTCCAGGGCGAGAAGAACAACCCTTACCAAACCGAGCACGACCTCCTCTTCGACGCCATCCGCAATGACAAGCCCTGCAACGAAACCGAGCGATGCGCCAAGTCGAACCTCACCGCCATCATGGGCCGCATGGCCTGCGAGTCCGGCCAGAGGATCACCTGGGACGAAGCGATGGCTTCCCAACTCGAACTCGCCCCCGGACTGGACCTCCTGACGGAAGCGTCCAATCCGCCGGTCATGCCGGATGCGAATGGGCGTTATCCCATCGCCAAACCCGGGCGGACCAAAGCACTGTAAACTATAACGATAACAGCAACGCAATGAAAAGCAACATCACGATGACAACCGGCCTTGTCCTTTGGCGCGGGCTGCTTCTCCCGCTGGCCATGATCGCCTCCACGTCGGTCCGGGCGGTGTGGATCGAAGAGGAAATCCCGGCCAATGACGTCACGGTGGCCGCTTCGAGCCAATTCGGCCCGGCGCAGGCGGCGCGCCACCTGGTGGACGGATCGGGCATGCAGGGCGTGGTCCACGATAACCACCATTCAGCGCAGACCATGTGGCACACCACGCAACGCCCGGAACCGACGAGCGCAATGGCGGGTTTGCCCGCGTCGCCCGCGTGGGTCCGTTTCGATTTCGCGCAGCCCCGGAAATTCGATACGATTCACATCTGGAATCATAACCAGGCGAATCTGACGGATCGCGGATTCCGAAGGACGCGCGTGTTCGGGTCAGCGGACGGCGCATCCTGGTTCGCGCTGACATCGCCGGAGGTCATCGAATTGCCGCGCGCCAGCGGAAGTCCGGGGCTTGAGGCGGTCATCATCACGAATATCGCCAGCACGCGCGCGTTGAAAACGGTCGTCATCGCGGCGGAGACCAAGGACGGCAATTACGGCGGCGATTATTTTGGCCTGAGCGCGGTGCGATTCGGCGTCGGCCGCGAGGTGGCGGAGGCGGATTTGCCGGTTCCAACGGGCATGGTGTGCGCGGCGCTGCCCTATTGCCCCTACCGGCCCGATGGCAAACCGGGGCGCGAAGTGGCCGTTTCGCTCAGAGGCGCCAAGCTTTATGGGGAGGTGACGTTCGAGGTCGAGTGCGCCGGCGCGAAGGAACGGACGACGGCGCCCGCCAACCCGCGCGGGGCGGAGCATTTTTCGATTTTTCTGCCCGCGCAAGCCGGCCCGACGAACGCATGCGAGGCAACCGTGGAGTGGCATTCGGGACGCGCGTCGCTGAAAGAAACGGTCAGCGTGCCCGCCTGCACGCCGCGAGTCTATTACGTGCTGATGCACTCGCACTGCGACATCGGTTACACGGACATCCAGCCGCACATCGCGGCCAAGCAAGCCCATAATGTCATCCACGCGCTGGAGTTGATGGACGCGACGAAAGACTACCCGCCCGAAGCGCAATTCAAATGGAACACGGAAGTTTTCTGGCAAGTGGATCAGTTTTACAAAATCGCCACGCCGGAACAAAAACAGAAGTTCGAGCAGGCCGTGCGCGATCACCGCATCGGTCTGGATGCGATGTATGGCAACCTGCTGACCGGGTTGGCGCGCGGCGAGGAGCTTCTGCGGCAGATGGAATTCGCCACGGAGCTGGGGCGCAAGTGCGGCGTGAAGGTGGACTCGATGATGATCAGCGACGTGCCGGGATTGATCTGGGGCATCGTGCCGTCGCTCGCCCAGGCCGGAGTCAAATATATTTCAGACGGCCCCAACGCGTCCAGCGGCATGGTGGGCGACCGCATCGGGTATGTCCGCGTGCAGTGGGAGAACCGTCCCTTTGTCTGGGTTTCTCCTTCAGGCCATGAACGGGCCATTTATTGGGGCGCGCAGGGCGGCTACTCCATCGGCCATCACTGCGGCTCGATCCGCGACGCCATTGCCGAGCTGACGCCGCAGCTTGAGGAATGGGGCTATCCTTATGACATCGTCCAACTGCGCTGGACCAAGGGCGACAACGGCGGCCCGGATGAAACGGTGATGCCAACCGTGCGCGATTGGAATGCGAAGTATGCGTGGCCCAAGCTCATTATTTCCACCACCAGCGAAATGTTTCACGCCTTCGAAACGCGCTACGGCGGCCAACTGCCGGTTTATCGCGGCGACATGACGCCGTATTGGGAAGACGGCGCCGCCTCCAGCGCGCGCGAAACGGGCCTCAACCGGCTTTCCTCCGACCGCATGACGCAGGGCGAAATTCTCTGGACACTGCTCAAGCCGGAGGCGCTGCCCGCCGAGGGCTATGCCGCGGCGCTCAAGAACATCGCGCTGTATAGCGAACACACCTGGGGCGCTTACAACAGCATCAGCGCGCCGGATTCCGATTTCGTCAAGGCGCAATGGAAAATCAAGCAAGCCTTCGCGCTGGACGGCGAATCCGAAACCAAAGAGCTGCTGGCCGGCGCGCTCGCCACGCGCGGGGGCGCCCCGGATATCGCCGCCGCCATGGATGTCTTCAATACCGCGTCCTGGCCGCGCACCGACCTGGTGACCTTGCCCGCGACGATGAAACTGGCCGGCGACATCGTAAAGAATGATCGCGGCGAAATCGCGCCCTCGCAAAGGCTGGCCGGCGGCGAACTGGTTTTCATGGCCAAAGACGTGCCGCCCCTGGGCGGACGGCGTTTCACTCTCGATGCCGGCCCCGCCCACCCTTCCGGCGCGGCCAGGGCGGACGGCGCGACGCTGGCCGATGCGGCGCTTTCTCTCAAGCTCGATGAAAAGTCGGGCGCGATCGCGAGTTTGCGCGCGCAAAGCGTGGACCACGACTTCGTCAACGCGGCGGCGGACCTTGGGCTGAATGAATACATCTATCTGCCGGGAGGCAACGTCACCAATGCGCAACGCAACGGCCCCGTGAAAATCTCCGTTAAAGAAAACGGCCCGCTGGTGGCGTCGCTGCTGGTGGAATCCGAAGCGCCGGGCTGCCACAAGCTCCTGCGGGAAATCCGGTTCGTGGACGGGCTGGATCGCGTCGAGATTATTGACACGATAGACAAAAAGGCCGTGCGGTCGGTTGAGGGCCTTCATCTCGGCTTTGGCTTCAACGTCTCCAACCCGGCGGTGCGCATCAACATTCCGTGGGGCGTCATCGAGCCGGAGAAGGACCAGCTTGCCGGCGCGTGCAAGAATTGGTTTTCGGTCGAGCGTTGGGTGGACATCTCCAACGACAAGCTCGGCGTGACCTGGTCCACCGTCGAGGCCCCGCTGCTGGAAATCGGGGGCCTCACGGCGAATATCCCGCGTTCACAGCCCAATCCGAAAGCCTACATGTCCCGGATCGAGGCTTCGGCGAAGATTTTCTCGTGGGTGATGAACAACCACTGGCACACGAATTATCGCGCCGAACAGGAAGGCGCGACGGTCTTCCGCTACGGCCTCCGGCCGCATACCGCTTACGATCAAACCGCCGCCGCGCATTTCGGCGTGGAGAGCACCGAACCGCTCATCGCCGCGCCCGCGGCCGGTCCCGCGCCGTCCGGTTCGCTGGTGGAGATTACCGCCGGGCCGGTCATGATTACGTCGCTCAAGCCGAGTTCGGACGGCAAGGCGCTGATTCTGCGGCTTTACAACACCGGCCCCAGCGCGGCCCAGGCGTCGCTGAAATGGGGCGCGATGCCTCCCAAGTCGGTTTCCGTCTCCGATCTTTCCGAAGCGCCCGGCCAGCAGACGGATGGCGCCGTGGACCTGGCGGCGTACGAAGTGCGGACCCTGCGCGCGGAACTGAAATAGATGGGAACCCAGGCCAAAGTGCGACACGGCGCGGTGAGGCGGCAAAGTTAAGCTTGCCGTCCGGCCCGAAAAGCAGTTAGCTCCGCGCATGGATGCCTGCGGGGCCATGGTGGCTTTGAATTTGATTCAAAGCTTGCGGCTGGCGGCAAAGAGTCATCGCGTATAAACTCAAAAGGCATGATCAGCGAAAGCGAACTGCTCAATTTGATGGCCGACTTGGAATCCGACAGGGTTGAACGGACTATCTCGACCAACGATTCGACCAAGTTCCGCGAGGCAATTTGCGCGTTCTCAAATGATTTCCCGAATCATCGCCAGCCGGGCTGCCTGCTCATTGGCGTCCATGACAAGGCCGGCGAGGCGTGCGGCTTGAGCGCGACAGACGAATTATTGCGGAATCTGGCCGGCTTGCGACAGGACGGCGAGATTCTGCCATCCCCGGCCATGACGGTGAACAAAATTGCCTTGTCCGACGGTTCGGGTGACGTGGTGGTGGTCGAGGTTCATCCTTCGGACCTTCCCCCCGTGCGGTATCGGGGGCGGGTCTGGATTCGTGTTGGCCCGCGAAAGGGCGTCGCCAACGAAACCGAGGAACGCATCCTTTCTGAAAAACGCGTGGCCACCACGAAAACTTTCGATGCCCGCCCTTGCCCTGAGGCAAGTTTGGAGGACCTTGCTCTTGATCTTTTCCTGAATACCTACCGCAAGGAAGCGGTCGCGGCGGACGTCCTCAAATTGAACAACCGCACGATGGAGGAACAACTCGCGGCCCTGCGCTTCTACGAGCTGAGACGCAACTGTCCCACCCACGCCGGGATCATCCTGTTTGGAAAGGATGTGCGGGGCTTCCTGCCAGGCGCTTACGTGCAATATCTCAAAATCAACGGCACAGCTTTGACAGACGCGGTGGCGGTTTCCCGCGAGTTCTCCGGCCCTCTCCTCACCCTGGCGCGCGAGCTTGAGGCGCTGTTGGAAGGCTCGCTGGAACAAAAACCCATCCGGACGACCGCGCTGCGGGATCAAGTGGTCTGGGATTTCCCCAAGAGGACGGTGCGCGAATTGTTGATGAACGCCGTGTGTCACCGCAGTTATGAGTCCAATTCGCCCATCCGGTTCCATCGTTTCTCCGATCGCATCGAGATTCAGAATCCCGGCGGTCTTTACGGCGATGCCCGGCCCGAGAATTTTCCACGATGCACCGATTACCGGAATCCGGTCATGGCGGAGGCCCTCAAGGTCCTTGGTTATGTCAACCGTTTTGGCCGGGGCGTGCTGGATGCCCAAGCCGCGCTGAAAGAGAACGGCAGCCCCGAAGCCCGCTATGAATTCCACCCCGCCTTCGTTTCGGTCACGATCCCCAAACATCCCGGCCTATGACGCCGCCCGCATCTTGACGCTTTAAGCTCCGCCGATGCCGCAGGACGTCAAAGGCGCATTGGGCGTGCAGGACAAGAAACACAGCACGACAAACTGTAAACGAAGTTCAGTTTCCCCCTGACAAACGCGCCCATTCTTCCCGCTTCCTGGCGCGTTTGAATTCACGATAGTCGTCAAACAAGGCGTCCAACAATTGGTCAGGAGTCTCCTTCGAGCCGGCACGATCAAGGGCTTGGCGCAACAATTCGTTCAGTTTGCGCAGACAACTTTCCCTCTCATGGCGCGCGCACCCGTCAAGGTCGTAACGCGCGGCGTGAATGGCTTCAACGAGAGGGTTTCTGGACATCAAAGACTTCGCTGAGTATTTGTGCGCGCTTCGAATCCGGCATGGGCTGGTGCCATCCGCGGTAATCGGCTTGCAGACTCAGAAGGGTGGCCTTTACGTCCTCCGTTGTGATGCCTTCGACGTTGGAAAGCAATCCATGATGCTCAATCAATCGGGTGAGATGCTCGCCATCCGTCATCAGGCGGAGAAGCAATTCTTTGTGGAGCGCCAAGTCATCCGGCGTGGGACTCTGGCGATACATCCGATCTTCCTCCTGACGGCGAAACAACTCCACTTTATGAAACCACACCACCACTTTACCGTAGAGCGCCACTTGCGGGGCTGGGCCGAGAATGACTTCGACCGCCGAACCCCAATTCCGTCTCTGCGCGGCTGCTTGCATGGTTTTTAGTATAAACCGAATCGGCGGGCAGGCAAGGCGGATTTCACATCGAATCTTAAGCTTGCCCTTTGGCCCAAAAAGCGGTTAGCTCCGCGCATGGATGCCCGCGAAGCGATGGTGGCTTTGAATTTGATTGACGGCATCGGCCCGGTGCGCGCGCGCCTGTTGCTCGAACACTTCGCCGAACCTGCCGCCATCCTGCAAGCCAGCGCCGCCCAATTGCAACGGGTCAACGGCATCGGCCCGGAAACCGCCGCCGCCATCGCCGGCTGGGAAAAAAACATTGACCTCAAAGGCGAACTGGAACGGATCCAACAATACGGGTGCCACGTCGTCATTCCATCGGACGCAACCTATCCCGAACTGCTCAAGCAGATTTACGATCCGCCGATTGTGCTCTACGTCAAGGGCGAGTTGAGCGCCAAAGACAAAAACGCGGTGGCGGTGGTCGGTTCGCGCATGACGACTCACTACGGCGTGGAGACGGCCCGCAAACTGGCCTTTCAACTGGCTTACATCGGCGTGACCGTCGTCAGCGGCGGGGCGCGCGGCATTGACACCGCCGCGCATCAGGGCGCGCTTCATTCCAAGGGGCGGACCATTGCGGTCCTGGGCACGGGCATCAATATTATTTTCCCGGCGGAGAACCGGGAGCTTTTTGAGCGCATCGCGGCCCAGGGCGCGGTGGTGACGCAATTTCCGTTCAATCGCAAAGCCGACAAGCAGAGTTTTCCCATCCGCAACCGCCTGGTGGCGGGCATGACACTGGGCACGGTGGTGGTGGAGGCCAACCTGACCAGCGGGGCGTTGATCACCGCCAGAATGGCGGCGGACAACGGCCGCCAGGTCTTCGCCGTGCCGGGGCGCATTGATTCCCCGCGCAGCAAAGGCTGCCACGAATTGATCAAGAACGGCGCCAAACTGTGCGAAGGAGCGGAGGACATCCTGTGCGAATTTGAATACCTTTTCCCCGCCAACAACCGGCCCTCGCTGCTCAAGGAATCCCCCAATCTGCCGGCGCTGTCGCTCTCGGAGAACGAGACGGCGGTTTATGATTTGGTTGACAAGGAGGAGGTGGCCATTGACGATCTCATCCGGCGCAGCGGCTTGCCCGCCTCGGCGGTTTCGGTCGCGCTGCTGGGATTGGAAATGAAGCGGTTGATCCGGCAGCTTCCCGGCAAGGTGTTTGTGAAGAATACTTGAGACAACCCTTGTTTTGACTTAGGTTGGACAGCCGTATGAGCGCAGTTGGAAACTGCCGGGCAACTGCTGGCGAAATTGAGCCGGTCGGAGAAGGCACAGTTGCTGCTTATGGGAGGAAGCCTCATGTTGTTGATGTTGGGCATCTGCTGCGCGGTTCGGGCCGCGGATACCAACACGAACATATTGTCCATCTACCTTGTTGACGACAGCGCCTCTTTTCGCAGGGCGAAAGCCGAAGTAGAGAAACGGTGGAGACCAAGGCCGCGGAACGCGCCGTGCGCTTGGGGCGTCTTCCTGAAACGGTTCTGGAGAAGGTTCCATGACCAATTTGTTCATTGATTGTTTCGACCTTTGGCGCAAGCCTTGGCTTTTAAATGAAAAGGTGGCCATCTCAGCGAACTAAAGCAAACTCAACTTTCCCCAATAAGCGTTCCTGCGTTCTGGCAGCGCTTCTATGTTTGATGCTCTTTGGTGGGGGCCGGGGTGTCTGGGCGCAAGTCCCCGCTTTGGACGAACTGGCGGGAGTCTGGCAGAGCGCCTCCAATCTGCTTTCGTTGCCCGCCCTCAACAGCGCGCAAGGATCGGCCAAGGCATCGCGCGACGCGCTGGCCATCGGGGACCTCAGTTTCCCGCCCATTACCATGACCGGCGGGACGGGCGATTTGCTCATTAACGACAAGGCCCCCGCGCTGGATCAGACGCGATGGTATCCTTATCAAGTATTGCGAAGGGCGACGGCGGGAAGACTGAAAATCGAGACCGCGGTGCGCATGATTTACGAACAGAGAGGCTTGTTGTTTCACGTCGCCGTGACCAACGAGGGATCGGCCCCGGAAACTTTTGAGTTGAAAATCAATTTGTCCGCCAACACTTCGCGCCACGCTCGATGGGGTTGGGGCGTGCCGAGGGACAAGGACACCAACCGATTTTCCGCCACCACGACGGACCAGGGCCGCTCGCTGCTGCTGCGCGATTCCCGCGGCGAACTGGCCAACTGTTTCAGCTTTGAGCGCGCGCCGGGCGTGTTGTCGGCCCGGGGAAACGCCGGAGAGGCGCTTTGGCGCGTGAAACTGCGCCCGAAGGCGGGACTGGTCATCGCCTATGTGCTGGCGCTTGGTGAGAAAGACCAAATCGTCCATGATTTGGCCTCGGAGACGGCGGCTCATTTTAACACAGCGTTCGCGCAGGTTCAAAACGACTGGCGGAAGCGCTTCGACGCGATGTTCACGCCGGGGAATGCCTGGTTCTCCGGCCATTTGCCGGTGTTGGTGACTTCCGATCAGCCACTGCGACGCGTGTATTATATGAGCGCGATGTCGCTCTTGAGCGTCTTGCGCACCGGTTTTCCGATGGCGCGGCGGGTCTATGTGAGCAACAGCCCGGAAAGCAATTGCACGATGATGTATTTCTGGGATACGCGCGAATGGGCGACGACCCTGGCGTTGCTGGATCCGGCCATGCTCCAACAATATCTGCGCGACTGGCTCGGCAAAGGGATTTACAACGGCTATGCCGAGGAGTATCTCACCGGCACCCTGCAAGGCCCGTGGTATAGCGCCAACGATCTCTCCGTGTTTATTTTGCTCAATGCCTACTTGAACGTGACCGGCGACCGCGCCTTTCTTTCCGAAAAAATCAATGGCCGGACCGTCCTGGAGCTGATGGACGCCATCGCCACCCATTGGCAAAAGTTGATCCAGCCGGGACGGACTTTGGCGGACTATGGCAACGCCGCCAATCTTTTGGAATGTGTGCCGACGTACATCCATGAGGTGGCGTCGTTCAACGCCGCCAACGTCTGGATGATGCGGCGGGCCGCCGAACTGCAAGCGGCCGAAGGAAACCAAGACCGGGCGGCGGCACTGCGGGCGGAGGCGAATCATCTGCTTCCCGCCGTGTTGGCGCTTTACGAACCGGGCCAGGGTGTCTGGGCCGCGCTTTGCCCCGATGGCGCCCGGGTGCAAGTCCGGCACGTGTTTGACTTTGCGACCATCGGCCTAGCCATCCCGGACGATCTTTCTCCAACCATGCGCCAGGAAATGACCGGCTTCGTTGCGCGCGAGCTTTTGACGGACCATTGGATGCGGGCGCAATCGCTTTCCGACGCGGCCGCGCTCAAATCCAACCGCCCGGATCACGGGCCGATGGGTGCTTTCTGCGCGTGGCCGCCCGAAACCATGGCCGCGATGTGCGCCTTTGGCGAATTTGACAAAGCGTTGGATTTTCTTCATCATTGCGCCGGGGTCACTTACGAGGGGCCTTTTTCGCAATCACGGGAATTGTTGGGCAAGACGCCGGAAGCGCCGGTGCGGATTACCAGTCGCGGGGGCAGTCCGAACAGCCATCAAACCTACAACGCCAGCAATGGCGGCGCCTTTGCCGAGACGATTATCCGCGGTTTCTTCGGGTACCAACCCGATTTGTCAGGAAGCTTATTGGCGTCCGATTCCAAGCCGCGCGGATTTCAGGGCCAATTGCTCCACGTGCGGCAGGGCCGTCAACTTTTTAATATCAGCAGCACCGATCACGGCTTGCAGGTCTCCAGCGGGAAATGAAGTTACCGGCGATACGGCAGATTCGCCGCTTATTTTCGTTCGACTTTTTGGGCGGGCTTCGGATAATGGGCGGATGCGATGGCCGGCGGATTATCATACTCATACACCCCTGTGCCGGCATGCCTCGGGCGAGCCATCCGAATACGCCGCGCGCGCCCTGGCGCTGGGTTTGGATGAAATGGGCTTCTCCGACCATTCCCCCATGCCACGGGATGACTTCGATGACTGGCGCATGCGCCTCGATCAGTTGGATGAATACGTCGAAAAAGTCCGGCGCACCCAAAGGGATTTTCCCAACCTGACCGTGCGCCTGGCGCTGGAAGTGGATTTCCTGCCAGGCCACCAGGAATGGATTCGCCTCCTGGCCGCGCGGTATCCTTGGGATTACTTCATCGGCTCGGTCCATTATGTCTCCGATTCCTGGGCGGTGGATAATCCGGCGGACATCGCCAAATGGAAGGATCGTGACGCCTTCGAGGTCTGGACGATCTATTTCGAGCGGCTGGGCGAGGCGGCGGACTCGGGGTTGTTCGACATCATCGGCCACGCGGATTTGCCCAAGAAGTTCAAAATCTATCCCGCGCAGGATTGCCTGCCGCTGTTCGAGCGGTTCCTGGACAGGGCGGCCCGCACGAACGTGGCGGTGGAGCTGAATACGGCCGGCCTGCGCAAGGACTGCCGGGAAATCTACCCCAGCCGCGCCTTTCTGGAACAGGCGGCGCGGCGGCGCATTCCCATCACCTTCGGGTCCGACGCGCACGCGCCGGGGGAAGTGGGCAGCGATTTCGCGGCGGCGGTGGAGTTGGCGCGCGCGGTCGGTTACACCCAATGGCGGCGGTTTGAGGGCCGAAAGTTTGTCGAAACGCCGCTTTGAAATTTCGCGGGGGCGCATGTAGATTGGCGGCATGATTACGAGACCATTTCCGCCGTTCAGCCTGACGCGTTTGCTCCGAACCGTCTTCGCCCCCAAACCAGGGGAGCGCGTGGCCATCCTCATTGACCTGCCCGATCCCCGCGGGGTGAAGGATTTCGCGTTTTTGCAGGACAAGAGCCTGACCGTCCAGCGTCACGCGCATGATGTCTTTTATCAGGGATTGAAAAACGGCGGGCTGGCGGAGCTTGGTTTGAGCGGCGGCGAATTGTTCGCCTATCAGATCACGGGCGGCAGCAACCTGGATTTGCCGGCCGCGGCCTTCGCCCCTTCGGGAGGCGAAGTGAATTTGGAGGGCGCGATTTATCCCCGCTACAACATCATTCTGTGCATCTCGACGTATTCGGCGACGGCGCCGCTGACGGCCTTCGCCCGGAAATACGGCTTCCGCGGCGCGACGCTGCACGGGTTGAATGACATCATTTTGCGCACGGGCCTTTCGGTGGATTACAACGAAGTCAGCCGCCAGGCCGAGAAACTGCGCCTCGGCTTGACCCGCGCCGACCGTTTCGAGATTGACTTCGAGGTCCTGGGCCAGCGGCCCCGGTTGACCCTGGACTGTGGCGGCCAGGAAGCGCAAAAGAGCCACGGCCTGTGCCGCGGCGAAAAGCCCGACGTGGCGAACCTGCCGGCGGGGGAGGTTTATTTCGTGCCGCGCGGCGCGGAGGGCGTTTTCCCCATGCGCTACGAAGATGGCACCCTCGGCCTGATGGAGGTGGCGGGCGGGCGCGTGCGCAAGGCCTCCTTGCTGCGCGGGCGGCAGGGCGTCATTGACGACCACAACCGCAAGCTGCAATCCGATCCCGTCACGGGCGAAATCGGCGAGCTGGGATTTGGCACGCAGGAACTGCCGCCGGCGGGCCGCGACATTCAGGACGAGAAAATCCTGGGCACGCTGCACGTCGCCACGGGTCGCAGCGACCATCTGGGAGGGCATTTGACGCCGGACAAATTCGCCGAGGCCAAAAACGCGACGCATGACGACATTTTGTTTTCGCCCACCAAGACGCCGGAGATAGGCGTCCCGCAAGCGCGCATGTACCGCGGCGGGCAACAGGAGACGGTCATCGAACAATACCAGCCCTCGGCCTATTTGCGGCGGCTGCTGGCCTCGTGAGGAAAGAGGGCGGCGGCATGGCGGATAATTATTATGACACCGGGCGCGGGGCCTCGGAATACCTTCTGTTTCACTACGGCTCAGCCGGGCTGCGCCCGCCGGCGGGATGGGCGGAGGCGGGCGCGCCGCCGTTCCCGGCGCGTTGCGTCATGGAGGGCCTGGAGGCGGCCCGTCTGCCGGCCCAAGCCCGCGCGCTGGATTTGGGCTGCGCGGTGGGGCGCGCCTCGTTTGAATTGGCGCGCCACTGCGCGGAAGTTCTCGGCCTGGATTATTCCCGACAGTTCATCGCCCTGGCCAACCGACTGCGCCAGCGCGGCTCCCTCCGGTTCAAATCCATCGAAGAGGGTGAATGGACGCGGTCGCGGCGGGCGGTTGTGCCGCCGGACATTGACCGGCGCCGGGTGAAATTTGAAGTTGGCGACGCGATGCGGCTGCGGCCGGATTTGGGGCAATTCGACGTGGTGCTGATGGCCAATTTGGTGGACCGGCTGGCAGAACCGCTGCGGTGCCTGGAGCGATTGCCGGGGTTGCTGCGGCCCGGCGGCCAACTCATCGTGGCGTCGCCCTACACCTGGCTGGCCAGTTACACGCCGAGGAAGAATTGGCTGGGGGGATACGCGCGCGGCGGCCGGCCCGTGCGGACGTTTGACGGCTTGCGGCGGATACTTGCGCCCCATTTCAAACTGGTTCGGCGGCTGGAGACGCCCTTTTTGCTGAGGGAGCACGCGCGGAAATATCAATTGGGAATTTCCGAAACCAGCTTGTGGGTGCGGCGATAAGCCTTGCACCCACCCGGGGCCAACCTCAATCATCGCGCGCGTGTTACCGGCATTTTTAACGACCATTCTCTGGGCAAGCTCGGTAGTGTGCGCCACGCAATCGGCCCGGCAGATCGGGGGATCGGAGGCGAATTTTTGGCGGCTGGCGGTGGCCACGGCGTTGCTGGCCCTGTGGGCGCACACCTATGGCCAGGGCCTGGGGGGCGATTCGTTCCCTCTTTTTCTGATGAGCGGCGTGATCGGGGTCGGAGCGGACGTGTTCCTTTTTCAAGCATTGCCGCTGATCGGGTCGCGTTTATCCACGCTGATCATTCAATGTTTCGCCGCCGTGTCGGGAGCCATGATCGAGTGGCTGTGGCTTGGGTCCAAGCTTTCGGGACGGCAGGCGGCGGCGTGCGCCGTTATTTTGACTGGGGTGGCTCTGGCGCTGGCGCCGGGCAAACACCTCAACGCGAAACGAGGAGCCTTGGCGGCGGGCATCTGCTTTGGCCTTTTGGCGGGTTTGGGCAACGGGTTTGGCGCCGTGCTCAGCCGCAAGGCCTACGCCGTGGCGGCCCAGGCCCATCAGAACATAAGCGGCGCGACGGCGGCCTATCAACGTCTGACCGGCGGCTTGTTCGTGGCCGGGGTTTGGCTGCTGGCGGCGCGGCGGCGCGAGATCGCGGCGCAAGGGGCGCATCCCTGGCCTCTGCAATTGCCCGCCATGGAGAAATGGCGGCGGGTGTGGCCGTGGATTCTGGCCAACGCGGTTGCGGGGCAGACTCTGGGCGTGACGTGTTACCAGTGGGCGCTCAAAACGACGCCCTCCGGCCTGGTGCTGGCCATCGTGGCCACGACGCCTTTGGTGGTGATTCCCTTCGCCAGCATTGTGGAAGGCGAAAAGATCGAACCGCGCTCGGTGGCGGGCGGCGTCATCGCGGTGGCGGGAGCGGTGTTATTGGTGGCCGTCGGAGCGTGAAGGGGGTTCTTATCTTAATCTTAAATTATAATTGTCTTGCTTTGGACGCGCCCCATCGCTAAAGTCGCGCCGTGTCCCAGTTGCAGAATTCATTGACTGAACGCCTATGAAAAAGACCGCGAAAACCGCCCGCGGAACCAAGACCAAAGAGGCCGCCGCCGGTCGTATCCATCCCATCGTCATCTACCCGTTCAAACAGCCGAACGATTATTCCGACCTGGAGGGGCTGTATGGATTGGTGGCCCGCCTGGCCGCCGAGCCGGAAAGCTACGCCCGCCCGCTGACGGTGATGGACCGCAAGACCTATTACAGCATGGAAGGCCACCGCGCGTTCCTGGATTTCAGGAACAAGACCGTCGCCCGCCACTCGGAAGTGCTGGACGCCTGGTGCGTGGACACCTGTCAAATGTGGTACGTGGGCCTGGGCGCGGCCTTCGAACGCGGGGGCGAGAACGACGTTTATTGGCTCATTCCGGGCGACTTCAATTATGGCGCCACCGCGGGTCAGGAGGTGCTCAATGGGTTGCATGACCTGCCGGAAATCATTCTGGAACTGGACCAGGATATGTGCGTCGGGGAAATCGCCAACGGCCACAACAATTCCAAACACCTCATTGACACCTACGGCACGTTCGCCCTGCTCTATGTGTGGTTCCCGGCCGAGGCCCAGGAAATCCGGCAATTCACCGAGCGGCCGCGCTCGGAGTTTTTCGCCGTGCGCCACGGTTTTTTGCGCGAGGCCTTGATGCAACGGTGGTATCCTTATGAGCAGACGGTCGTCATGCTGCTGCAGGCGGTCCTTGGCAAGAAGCGCATCAGCCGCTTTTCGGTCGGCAATATTTCCGACCTGCCGGAAGGGCGGGAGCCGCTGGCCCCGGCCTTGCAGCAAATCGAGCGCACCGAGCGCGTGCTCAAGGCGGTCTGGCGCGAGCGCAACCAGTTCCGCGGCGATTGGGTCGAACAATACCGCCAGCTTGAGTCCTGGTCGGAACAAGTCCGGCGCGCCGCCTTCACCATACTCCAGAACCACTTGAAGTAGTGGCGGCGGGCCGGAAGAAATCGTATAGTCAAGGCGGTTGGTTTTAGCATATGAGTCCTGGTTATCAAAAGCCCCTGCGGGCCGTCAATTTTATCTGCCACGCCACCAAGGCGCGGGCAGTCAGCTTGGTGGGAGATTTCAACGGCTGGAATCCCCACTCGCATCCCATGAAGCACATGCCGGATCGTTCCTGGCTGTTGACCGTCAATCTCAAGCACGGCCACCATCGCTATGCCTTCCTGGTGGACGGCGTGCTGAACCTGGACTCCAAGGCGCTGGGCATCACCCGCAATGACAAGGGCGAACGGGTGTCGCTGGTGCCCGTGAGTTGAACCCCGGCCCAATCAGGTTCATGCGTGCCGGATGTCGCGCGCCTCGCACAGATAGACCACTTCCTCGGCGATGTTGGCGGCGTGGTCGGCCACGCGCTCCAGACTCTTGGACACGGTCATCAGATTCAAGCAGCGGCTGACAGTCGAAGAGTTCTCCACCATGCAAAGGGAGAGTTCGCGGTGCATCTGGCGGTTGAGGGCGTCCACTTCCTTGTCGCGCGGGATGACGGCGCGGGCTTTTTCCGGTTCCTTGCGGACAAAACTGTCCAGGGCGTCCTTGAGCAAAACCAAGGCGATGCCAGCCATGCGCGGGATGTCAACAAAAGTTTTGAGCGGCGGTTCCTGACTCAACTCCGCCGCGCGGCGGGCGATGGTGGTGGCCTCGTCGCCGACCCGTTCCAGGTTCTGCGAAATTTTCATGGCCACCGTGATGAGCCGCAAGTCCGAGGCCAGCGGCGCCTTGGCCAGCAAACTGATGGCCATATCGTCAATCTCCACCTCCAGTCGGTCCATCAGGTCGTCATCGGTCTGGACTTGGAGCGCGAGCGTGTCGTTGCGCTGGACCAGGGACTGGACGGCCTGGCTGACGGCGCTTTCGGCGTAGCTGCCCATCAGCAGCAGCTTTTCCTTGAAGTTGGCCAGGTCGTCATCGAAATAAGTTTGCATACAACAATGTCAAGCCATTTGGGTCATTTTGCCACCGGCAAGTTTGAGCCGCGGGTCAGAAGGCGCACCAGGGCGCTGAAGGCGAACACGAACAGAACCAGCACCAGCGCGCCCGCCCAAGCCTGGCGGTGCCAGTCGCCGTAAGGCGCCTTGGCGTAGGTGTAAATCTGGCGGGGCAGCGAGGCGACAGGCTCCGAGAGGCTGTGGCTCCAAAACTGGTTGCCGGAGGCGGTGAACAACAGCGGCGCGGTTTCCCCGGCGACGCGCGCGCAGGCCAGCAGCACGCCGGTGACAATGCCTTTGCCGGCTGTTTTGAGGACGACGTGCAAGACGCTTTTCCATTTGGGGATGCCCAGGGCCAGGGCCGCTTCCCGGTAACTGGCCGGCACCAGGGCCAGCATTTGCTCGGTCGTGCGGATGACCAGCGGGATCATGATCAAGCCCAAGGCCAGCCCGCCCGCGTAAGCGGAGGCGCCCTTCATGGGCACCACCACCAGCGCATAGACGACGATGCCCCAGACAATGGAAGGCGTGCCGTTGAGAATATCGGCCGCGAAACGCACCGCCCCGTTGAGCCGCGGAGCGCCGAATTCCGAAAGGTAAATCCCCCCCAGCACGCCGACGGGCACGCCGATCAACACCGCCAGCAGCACCAGAATAAAACTGCCCACGATGGCGTTGGCCATGCCGCCGCCGCTTTCGCCCACCGGCTTGGGCAGGTGCGTCAGGAAATTCCAGTCCACCGAACTGGCGCCCAGGCGCGCCAGGTGGAACAGGACCAGCAGCAGCGGCAGAATGACCATCAGCGCGCACAATAAGCAGAGGGCGGACATGGCCGCGCTGGTGGCTTTGCGCCGTTGGTTCAGAAGCGCGTTCATGCCGGGCCGGGGTGCCGGGGCGCGCCCACCGCGCCGACCAACAGGCGCGCCAGGATGTTGGTCACGATGGTGATCGCCAGCAGGACCAACCCCAATTCATAGAGCGCGCCGGGATATAGGTTGAAGTTATCGGCGGCCTCGGCAAATTGGGTGGCGATGCCGCTGGCCAAGGTGCAACCGGGCGCGAAAAGCGACGGGGAAATCACGGTGCTGTTGCCTACGACCATGGTCACGGCCATCGTTTCCCCCAGCGCGCGGCCCAAGCCCAGCATGGCGGCCCCGAAAATGCCGCGCTTGGAGCCTTTCAACACGGCCAGCCGGGTCACTTCCCATCGCGTCGCCCCCAGGGCGTAGGCCGCTTCGCGCCGGGAGTCCGGCACGGCGCGAAACACCTCGCGCGAAATGGAGGTGACAATGGGCACAATCATGATGGCGATGATGACCGCCGCCGACAGGAGACAGGGGCCGTAAACGTGGCCGCGAAACAGCGGCAGAAACCCCAAGACTCGCTGCAGCCAGGGATAGGGATGCGCGTTCAACCAGGGCACCAGCACGACCATGCCCCAAAGACCCAGGATGACGCTGGGGATGGAGGCCAGCATTTCGATCAGGGCAACGGCGGGCTGGCGCATCCAGCCCGGCGCCAGTTCCGTCAAATATATTGCGGCCGCCACGCTCAACGGCAGCGCCAGCAGCAGGCCGAGCAACGACGAGACAAAAGTGCCGAACATGAACGGCAGCGCCCCAAAGGCGCCGCTGACGGGGTCCCAGTCCGCGCGCGTCAGAAAGCGCCATCCAAACTGCCGGAGCGAGGGTTCGGAACCGCGGAATAGTTCCCAGCCGACCACCGCCACCAGGACAAACACCATCATGGCCATGCACCAGGTCAGAAACTTGAAAGCCGCGTCGCCCGTCCTGGAAGGCGGCGGCAGCAACATGCTTTGTGGGGCGATGGAGTTCATCAGCGCGCTGGTTCTTAATACCGGATGCCGTCAATTTCGGCCAGCACGCGTTTGCTCAAGTCCGGCGGCAGCGGGGCAAAATCAAGCTGCCGCGCCATGGGTCCGCCCTCCTTCAAGGCCCATTTGAGGAATTCGACCATTTTCCGCCCTTTCTCCGCGTTGCGCTGGTGCTGATAAACCAGCAGCCAGGTGGCGCTGGCGATGGGATAGGCCCGGCCGCCCGGGGCGTTGACCATGGAAAAGCGGAAATCATCGGGTATGGCCGCCGCCGCCAGCGCCTCCGTCACGGTTTCAACGGAGGGAGCGATGAAGTTGCCCGCCGCGTTCTTGACGCTGGCGCAGGGCAATTGGTTCTGCGTGGCATAGACCAGTTCAACACAGCCCATGGCGCCGGGCATTTGTTTGATTTGCGCCGTCACGCCCTCATTGCCCTCGGCCCCAAGGCCGGCCGGCCATTTGACGGCCGTGCCGCGCCCCACCCGCTTTTGCCACTCCCCGCTGACGCTGCTCAGATAGTCAACAAGAATGTAAGTCGTGCCGCTGCCGTCGGCGCGATGCACCACCAGAATGTCCGCCTTCGGCAGGGCCGCGCCGGGATTGAGCGCCGCCAGGCGCGGGTCGTTCCATTTGGCGATCTTGCCCAAAAAAATGTCGGCGATGGCCGGGCCGTCGAGGCGCAGGCGGGGCGCGCCGGGCAGGTTGTAAGCGATGACATCCGCCCCGGCCACGGTGGGGACGTGCAGGATTTTGCCCGGCGCCCTGGCCAGGTTTTGGTCGCTCATCGGGCCGTCGGAAGCGCCGAAATCCACGGTGCCTTCCACAATCTGCCTCTGGCCGGCGCCGGAACCGATGGATTGATAATTGAAGCGGACGGAGGGGTCCACCTTGCTGTATTCGTCGAACCATTTTGAGTAAATGGGATAAGGAAAGGTCGCGCCCGCGCCATTGATAAGCAATTGGGCTGAGGCGCGATCCGCGCCCTCCAGGGTCAGGACCGCCGCCAAACCGGCCAACCACATCCAAAGCCATCGAATTCTCATCGTGTTGATGCACAGGCTGCAACGCCCTCTCAGATTACTAACCTGTCCGTGGGGCAATGAAAGGGAAACCGCGTGACAATCTTGTGACATTTCTTTGGCCAATTCAGGCATGAGTCTTCGTTTTGCAAAAAAAAATAAAAAAATCGGTCATATTTGGTTTAATCTGGTTGTATTTAGTTTAATTTACTTGTGCTTCTTCAGGAGCCGTGTCACTCGATTCCGTGGATTTATTTTTTTTGGCGTTATTTGGCGTTATTAGGCGTTAGCGTTGTCAGGTCGTGAGGCGCAATCAGGCGCAACTGGACGCGGATGCGCCAACCGGCAGGCGCAAAGGCCCACGCGGCCGCTTGGCGGAGGCTCATTTGGAAATCGGCGGCACGGCAGATTTTGAAAACCCGCGCCACGATTCCCATCGGCCCCAGAGTCATTTCAACTCTCATGCGCTGAGTCTGCCAGAACCCGCGCAAAACCAAAAACCTACCGTAGGTTTTTAGGCACGATTTTTTTTGGAGGGGTCCGGCTCCCGCAAGTTTTTGGCCGTCAATGGTTTGCAAGGCAAAAACTCCCCAAAAAAACAAAAAAACGCAAGAAAAAATGTCATTGTTCCCGCGCGCATCCCGTGTTTTCCTGCCAAAGAGGGTCATTTTTGGGCCGTTTTTACGGTGGTGGGTTTTTGGTGCTTTGCAAGTGGCTGTCCATGAGCAACTTGAGAGCATTGAAAAAACGGCGGTCTTTCAAAAAAGCCGGCCAAAGTCCGTCAACTTTGGCCAACCATATTGCGCATTTCCGCAAAATGGTCAGGCTACTGTATGCACCCTCTTGGCGGGCACCCCCTGTACACCCGTCACACCGTAACATACGTTGCTACCCAAGCACTTACAGGAGCTTTACCCGTAACATGTGACGGCACAACCCGTCACAAACGCGGTGGATGTTGGCCGCTTTGACGCCTTGGCCGTAAAAAGCGGAAGGCGTGTTAAGGCGTCTTGAGCTTCGATTAGCCGTGTTGAGGCGTGTTGGCCTGCAACTCCAACACGCCTTATTTAACCTTTTGCGGCGGTCTCGGCGGCGGCCCAGCCCGGCAAGGGGTTGGCCGCGTGAAATTCACGCAGCCGCCACATATTAGACTCCAACAAGCCGGTTTTTTGCCGCGAAAATTCGCAAGAAGCGCAAAAGGTCTTTAATTTGTGCGCCTTTTGCGCCTTTTCGCGGCTATTCCGTCAGTGGCCTTTGACCGGCAACATTTGCCTCCCTCGGTCCCTCAACAATATTTCAAAGAACAGGCGCTGGCCTGTCCGCCGTCGTTGTGGCGAAGGCGGACGCGCCCAGCACAGGCCCATAATAACACAGTTAGATGGGAATGAAAGCGTTATTATTTAAGAAAACCTCCATGAAGCCTGCTCCCCCCTTGTTCCATCCGGGGGTGGCAGCCGAAAAATTTCGTCCTCCTTCAAGGCCTGGTCATCCGCCATTTCCTGACGGCGGGTCTGCACGGCGAAATAGCTTTGTCACAGCGCCACCAGGGGTTTGCTGGGATCGGCGTTTTGAATGACAAGATAACAGGCGTAGCGGGAGAGTTTCCAATCCTCGACTGGACGCTGCGCGCCCGATCCGATGCTGACCATTTCGAGGATTTGCTCGAAATGGTCTTCGACGCGATGGCTGCTGTTCAAGCAGGCTTCGCGGGCCTTCTCAATGACCGGCAAAAAGTGACGAAACTCGGAGTATTCGAGCACGCGCGCAAGATCGCGCGCGGACCAGCATTCGTGGCTTTCCGGGTTCACGCGTTTGATGCGCTCAAATGTGTTGCTGGCGGCTGGGACTGGCAATAAATCGCTCATAGGATTCCTTTTAACTAAAGCTTTGACATTACCTGCTTACGCGGCCTGGCCGCACATTTGTAAAAACTCCGCTTCGTCTATGACTTTGACGCCAAGCTCAATGGCTTTGTCCAGTTTCGAGCCGGCTTCGGCGCCGGCCAGGACATAATCGGTGTTCTTGCTCACGCTGCTGGTTACTTTTCCCCCAAGCGATTCTATCCGCGCGCCGGCTTCTTCGCGGGTCATGGAAGGCAGCGTGCCAGTCAGGACGAATGTCTTGCCGGAAAAGGGCCGGCCCGTTTTGGGCGCGCCGCCCTTGCGGCTCTGGGGATGGATGTCCAGTTCCTTCATCCGCCGCAAAACCTTTTGGCCCTCCTCCGAACTGAAATAATCCAGCGCGCTGCGGGCCGCCACCGGGCCGACTTCAGTCACGATGCCGGCTTCCTTCTCGTTCTTGCGCTGGCTTTTGGCGGCGAAACCGGCCTCCAGCAAACGCCGCGCGGCCTCGTCGCGACGGGGCGAGTCGTCTTTGTCGTGATAGGCCAGCACGTCTTTCAACAATGGGGATTGCGCGACCTCCTCGATTGTCTGGTGGAAGGCGGCCAGTTGGCCGGCGGTGGTTTTGCCGATTTCCGGGATGGCCAAACCAAAAAGCCAGCGGGCCAGGGGGGCGGTGCGAGCGCGGGCGATGGCGGCGAGGGCCTTGGCTGCGTTCTTGCTCCCAAAAACGCGCGGGGCCTCGTCGGAGCCAAGGTTCAATTCGGCCAGCGGCTCGATTGTCAAGGTGAATAAATCCAGCGGCTCGCGCACCAGGCCGCGTTCCACCAACTTGTCCGCCACGATGCCGCCGACGCTCTCAATGTCCAACGCGCCGCGCGCGGTGAAAAATTCGAGCCGGCGCGTGGCCTGGGCGGGACAGTGAATGTTTTCGCAGCGCCAGGCGACAAATTCCGGGTCGCGCCGCACCGGGCCGCCGCAGACGGGACAGTGGCCGTTGATGTGTTGGAAAAAATCGAAAGGCCGGGCGTCGGCGGGCCGTTTGTCCGGGACCACGCCCACCACCGCCGGAATGACTTCGCCCGCTTTCTCGATCAGGACGGTGTCGCCAATGCGAATGTCCTTGCGCTTGATTTCGTCCTCGTTGTGGAGCGTGGCGCGGCTGATGGTGCTGCCGGCCAGGAAGACAGGCTCCAATTCGGCCACCGGCGTCAGCACGCCCGTGCGCCCGACCTGGATGGTGATGCCGTTGAGCCGCGTGCGGGCTTGTTCCGGGGCGAATTTGTAGGCGATGGCCCAGCGCGGCGCCTTGCTGGTGTAGCCGACTTGCTCGCGCAACGTGAAGTCGTCCAGCTTGATGACGGCGCCATCGGTTTCGTAAGGGAAGCCGTGGCGGAGTTTGTCCAACTCCTCGATGACGGCGAGCAGGTCCGTTTCGGAGTGGCAGAGCCAGGCTTTTTCGGGGGTCTTGAAGCCCAGTTCCTGGAGCCATTGCAACAGAGCGTACTGGCTGGCGGGCGCTCCGGCGCCCTGGACCTCGCCCAGTCCGTAGAGGAGGATGGCCAGGGGGCGTTTGGCCACGATGCGCGGGTCCAATTGCTTCAGGGAGCCGGCGGCGGCGTTGCGAGGATTGGCGAAGGCTTCCTCGCCGGCCGCCGTGCGTTCGGCGTTGAGTTTCTGGAAACCGGCGCGCGGCATATAAACTTCGCCCCGCACTTCCAGCACGCGCGGGACATCGTGACGGGCGAGGCGCAGGGGCAGGGAGCGAATCGTTTTGAGATTGGAGGTGATGTTGTCGCCTTGAACTCCGTCCCCGCGCGTGGAGCCGACGGTGAGGCAGCCGTTTTCATAACGCAAATTGACCGCCAGGCCGTCAATCTTAGGCTCAACCGTCCAGGCAAGGGATTGGCCGGGCAGCAGCTTCTGCACGCGTGTGACAAAACTTCGCGCCTCGCCTTGGGAATAGGTGTTGTCCAGACTGAGCATCGGCCGCAGATGGGCCACTTGCGCGAAGGCTTTGACCGGCTGGTCGCCCAAGCGTTGCGTCGGCGAGTCCGGCGTGGCCAAATCGGGAAACTCTTTTTCCAAATCGGCCAGCTCGCGGTAAAACTGGTCGTAGGCCTGGTCGGTAATCATCGGCCGCGCTTCGACGTAATAAAGGCGGTCATGGCGGCGGATTTCCGCCGCCAACTCGTCGTGGCGCGTTTTGGCTTGGGCTGCCGTCAAATTGCTCACGCCATGATTTTCCATCAAGGCGCGAGGTTTGGCAAAGAACTTTCGTTAGAAGTGGTAGGTGACGAGAACCTTGAACATCTCCGGCGCCGCCAACTGGTAGCCTTTCACCCTGTCATAAACATTAAACTCGACGTCGGCGTAGATCGTCAGCGGATGCACGTCGAATTCAAGCCCGGGGGAAAGCAGAACGCGTTCGTAGCCGGAATCCACCTCGGTCGGGTCCCCTGGATAGGAGCCGGGGGCGTTCGCGCCGCCGGAAGCCCAGGAGCCGGTGTCTTTGGTGCGCAAGGAAGGAATGACTTGCGCCACCGGCGTCATCTGCACTTTGCCCAGCGACATACGCTGGTAGTAAAGACCGAAGGCTGTGTCCATTTCGACGCCCGGACGATAGCCGCCCTGGATGAGGGCCGGCACATCCAACTGGGCTTGGGCGAACCAAAACAAGCCGGGGGTGAGGCTGTTGAGGGTGTGGCGGTAGTAGCCGCCCAGCAGAACATCGGTGCTGCCGGTCCCCAGTTGAACGTCCCGATCCAGCGGGCTGCTGGGAGTGGCGTCGTCGTGGGTGTCATCGCCCGTCGGCAATTTCAATCCGAACGTCACCCCGGCGGACATGTCGGGGAAAAACCCGGAGTAGATGCCCTGGACGCGCAGATCGCCGAAGGCGTTCCAGGTGCTGGACCAGCCGGCGTTGTTCCGGTATTCGCGAACGTCGTAGGGCAGTTCGACTTGGAGGCCCCACTGGCGGTTGAACATGTATTGCACCCCGGTGTCGGTGAAGTCAGTTCGGATGTCCTGATCATTGTTGTGCAGGCCGAAAAGCTTGGAGGGCTGGGGCGAAGCGCCGCCCCAAAACATGTTCTGGTCCTGGTAATCGTATTGCACGTAGAGCATGCCGCCCGGGCCGTTGGGGAGCATGGAACTGGTTGCCACGTCAAAAACCCCGCACCCGCAGGCGCATCCCCAGGCCGCGCCCGGCGCCAAAACCGCGGCCAACACTGCAACACTGGCGAAAATGTGGAAGACGGCTTGAGCCAGGGAGTCGCGGCGCAAATTGGCCGCCAGCATGGAAGTCCAGGCCAGCGATTGCAAAAAGGCCCAGTGCGAGCCGATGGAACAGGACAGCGCCAGCACGAGAACAAATTTGGCCAACCGGAGCAACACGAAGGCAACCATAAGGCGGCCGGCGGACAATGCCAACAAGCAAAATTTGGAAGTTTGCCCGGGTTCAGCCGCGAGCCTTGTCTGAGGGACAAGGCGTGAGTGTGGAAGCTGTTTTAATGCCCGTCGCCGGACCAGGGGTTCCACCAGAGCAAGTTCTTGTCACCCGGGATGGACAACGCCCCCCACTCCCCCAGAGAAATCTTGGTGAAAATATTCGTGTTGAGGTAATCCACGTGGCCATCCAAGGCGAGAATATTGCCGCCGTTTTTGCCGTGCAAACGCCCGATTCCCTCGCTGCCACCCTGGGCCGGTACCCTTGGAAAGTTGGAGCCGTCGTTCCACTCAAAATTCTGCTCTCCGTCCGGATAACCAGACGACGGAAGGAACTCGTCCGGTTCCCAAAGCAAGTAACACTGAGTACTCCATACTTGAGTAAATTTGGCGGTAACGTAGGGTGGGGGATTTGGGTTGGGAGGGTTCTCGCCGTAGCCGCAGGCCGCGCCATTCATGACGTAGGTTGAGAGTTTGTTGGGCCGCCCGCCGCCGCCGACGGTAGTAGACGTTGGCTCTGCCAGGTAATCCTTGCTGAGGAGATCAACCGGACAAAGATAGGAGTTTGGGTTATGCATGTAAAAAAACCAAAGTCCGCTTTTCCAGGCCGCTTCCTTGTTGTTGTAATAAATCCCAGTCTTAAGGTATGGATCTGGTATGGAGTCAGAGACAGCACCATTGTCAGTGTTGGTGTTGGGCAGTCTATAGAGCCAGCCGTTAACCGGCGATGCGGTGCCACCGTCCCAGTTGGGAAAGGCCATATAATCACGGGAGTCATCGCAGTACATGCGATTGGCGGCGCCCATTTGTTTCATATTGCCGGTGCAGGTGGTTTTCTGGGCCTGGTCCTTGGCCCGGGCCAAGGCGGGCAGGAGCAAGGAGGCCAGAATCGCAATGATGGCAATGACCACCAAAAGTTCAATCAGGGTGAAGGCGGCGGAACGGCCTTGTTTTTGATCCGTGGCGGATGGAGTTACTCTTTTCATGGGAGTCTGAGGATGGTTGATTTCAGGAGAAAAAACTCGCGGCTGCGCAAGGGCATCATGGAACGCCCGGCACCCTCTGGCGGGAGCCGAGGTCGTCATTGCCACTTTGAAAGCAACGGGCATGTCCCTACCATGCTTCATCCTCGTAAAAGTCGCAAGAGAAAAGCGCATCCACAAAAGAGTTTGAGTGTTTGGCATGGGTTGTGCTTTACCGGGATTGAATAAGAAAAAGATGCGTGGGGCCGTTGAGCATTGTATAATGTGGCCCGTGAAAAAGAACCTTGGATGGCCTTTGCTCCTGCTTCTGCTGTTTGCCCTGAGCCGCTGGCCCGGCTTGTTGCCCGATAATTTCAGCGCGGCTTACGCCCTCGTTTTCTGCGCCGGCGTGTATCTGCCGGGAGCGGTGGGATGGATCATCCCGCTGGCCGTGATGGCGGGCACCGATTTGGTCATCGGCCTGGTCTTTTACCCGCAAACCTTCTCCTGGGGCGGCTTCCTGCTCCATCAATCGCCCTGCTGGATTGCCTACGCCGGGTTGATTGCCATGGGCCGGTCCGTGGGGCGCAAGAGGCCGTGGTGGTTGCTGGTGTGCGGCGGCATGGTGGGGGCGATGCTTTTCTACCTGCTGACCAACACCGCCTCGTGGCTGATGCTGGGCTACGCCAAAACCTGGGCCGGCTGGATCAAGGCCCTGACCACCGGGCTGCCCGGCCACGCCCAAACCTGGGAATTCTTTCGCAACACGCTTTCCAGCGGCGGCCTCTTTACCGGCCTGTTCGCGGGCGCGATGAAATTGGCCGAAGCGGCGGAGGAGCAGGAAGACGAGGAACCGGAAAAGGAGGCCGAGCCGGCGGAGGAAGAATCAGAGCCGGCCGACGCGGAAACCTGACGGATTTTAGCCGCGAAAAGGCGCAAAAGACGCAAAAATCGGAAATCGTATGGACACATCAAGCAATCGGCGAACTTTTATCAAAACTGTCGCGGCCACCGGCGCGGGATTGGCCCTGGCCCAAAGCGCGCCCGCCCCGGCGGCGGAGGAAATGAAGCCCGCGCGCAAGACGCGGCTGGGTTTCGACAATTATTCGGTGCGCGCCATGAAGTGGAAGGCGGGGGAGTTGATTCGTTACGCCGCCTCGCTGAAACTCGACTCGCTTTTTTTGACGGATTTGGACGTGTATGAGAGCTTCGAGGAAAGTTATCTGCGGGACTTGAAGAAGCAGGCGGACGACAACGGGCTGGTAATTTACGCCGGTTCCTGGAGCATCTGCCCGACCTCGAAATCTTTCAAAAACAAATGGGGCGCGGCGGAGGAACATCTGGCGCTGGGCATCCGCGTGGCCAGGGCGCTGGCATCGCCCGCCTTCCGTTGCATCCTGGGCATGGGCGATGACCGCGCCACCCCCGGCGGGATAGAGGCGCGCATGGCCGACACGATCAAGGTTTGCCGGAGCGCGCGCAGCCAGGCGCTGGACGCGGGGGTCAAGATCGCCATTGAAAACCACGCCGGCGACATGCAGGCGTGGGAATTGGCCGGCCTGTGCGAGGAGGCGGGCAAGGAGTACGTCGGCGTGACTCTGGACACCGGCAACGCGACTTGGACGATGGAAGACCCGCTGGAGAGCCTGGAAATTCTGGCCCCGTACGTGGCGGCCTCGGCCTTGCGCGATTCCATGGTCTGGCAGACGCCGCACGGGGCGGCCGTGCAGTGGACGACGATGGGCGAAGGGGTTGTTGATTACAAGACGTTGGTGGCGCGCTTCATTGAATTGTGTCCGCATGTGCCGGTCAACGTGGAAATCATTTCGGGCTTCACGCGCGAATTGAACTATTTTCGGAAGGATTTCTGGAATGTCTGGCCCAAAGCGCGGGCGAGGGATTTCGCCAAGTTCGAGGCTTTGACGCGCCTGGGCAAAATGATCCCGGCGCGCCATAACCTGGATATGGAGGCGGAGAAGGAGTATCAGAAAAGCGGACTGGAACGAAGCCTGGCCTATTGCAAGGAGACGCTCGGGCTGGGGCTGAAATAAGTCCGGTCACGCCCGAGGGTCGAGCGTGGCCGGTGGAATGCAAGGTCCGCGTCTTGTTGAGGCGCAAAGCCGTTATGGCGCCGGTATCACCAGCCTGAAGAACTGGCAGGCATTGGTGGTGCTGATGGTGGCCGGCGAAGTATCGGACAGGGGCGCCCAAGGGCCGGCCAGATTCGTGGCGGTTTGGAGCGAACCTTCAAGCCACGTCAAGGTCATGGAGTTGTTAGTCACCCCGTACGACAGAGAAATGTTGGAAACCGTGGTCGCGTAGCTGACCATTTGAAGCTGCAGGCCGCAGAAGTCCGCGTTCTGCACGCCGCCCGTGACAAAGGCCACGCTCAGATTCCCGCCGGAAGCCAGCACGTTGGTAAAGATTGACGTGTTGTCACCCGGCGCGAAATACTTATCTTGTTTGTTGATGCATAGCAGCGTTTGCGTCCCGTTGGCCGCATTGACTGTGACGTTATCACTGTCGTTTGCGAACGAGCCGTCAATCGTATAAACGGCGAGATTGTAGGTCCCGTCCGGCACGCCATTGATTTCGAGCGTTGCGGCGGTTTGAATATACTGGTCTAGCAGCGTCTGGATGCTGCCGGCAGGGGTCGCCGCCGTCTGGCTGGTGAAGCCGTCGCCAGCGATGCTCACAGAAAGGCCAGTGTGCGTCACGCCATTGTCCTCAAAGTCGCTCACACTGTAGAAGGTGCCGTAGGCAAAAGCGTTATCGGGATCGTCAATGGCGTTCCAGTAGGTTCCGGTCCCCAACACTCCGGGTCCAGCATAGCTGTTGAGGCCAACAAAGCCATATTCATCGGTGGCATTGGTCAACTGGAAGTTTGCGGTCCATAGGCCGGTGGGAACGGCGGTGACGGTCACGGTGGCCACGCCGCTGGTGGCGGTGCTGGAAGAATTCATGACCGCGACCTCGTATTCCAGGGAATTTGCCAACGTGGCATTGTTGATTTGCAAGATCGGCGAAGTCACGCCGGAGTAGTTGGCGTTGGTGGGAACATTGGCCCAAGTGACGCCATCGGAGGATGACTTCCACTGGTAGGTGATTGGCCCGGAGCCACCGGCGGCACCGTTAAGTTGGATGGATTCCCCGGCAAAGATGGACGGCGATGGCAGAACCAGCGGCGGGCTGACAGGGGCGGAAGTGGATCCTATGGCGTCGAGGAACATGCTCACCAAGGCTTGTTGACTCAAGGAGTTGGTATAGAGAGCTACTTCGGCCATCGAGCCGTTGAAAGTGCGGGTTGCGCCCGAAGGATCACTCCCAAGATCCGAGGTCGTGCTGAAGGCCTCCGAAGTGTAGGCTTGATTGAGGGAGTTCTGCAGGAAGTTGGTGGTGTGCGGGGTGACGGTGGTGTCCACATAGAAGAGGTAAGTTGTCTCATTGGTCGGGGTGATCACATAAGCGACGAAAGACCACACACCGGCCACCGGATAAAGCCCCGAATTCCAGCCCCAGGTGGAGGAAGCATTCGAGTTCCAGGTAAAGCCCAAACAAGACATGCTGGCCGCGTTGGGATTGCCATTGAAGCCAAAGCCGGAGGCGTCGCTGCCAGTGCGGTTAAACAACAGGGCCGCGGAGGAGGATTGACCCCCATTAGGATTAATCCACGCGATGAACGACACATTGGTGCTGGTGTTTAAATTCAGAGGAGGCACCGTCAGAAAACCGGAGGTGCTGAGACTGATGCCCGCCGCAAGCTCGTTGGTGGAGAAGCCCGGAAAAAACGGCGCCTGCGGGCCGGCATTGCTGGTGGCCACGCCGACTCCGTAAGAGGCGAAGAAGCCGTTGCCCGAATAGTCATAAGCCAGCACCGTCGGCGGAGCGCTGGCGGGATTGTTGGTTTCCTGCAAACGCCAATAGGCATAAGGTTTGTTGCTGTATTCCAAATACGGCACGTTTTGCGGACTGGTTGAAACCGGCAGCGGCGGGGGGGCCAGCAACACAAGCGTGCCGATGGTCTCCGCGCTATCATCGTTGGTTCCCTGCGAGTTCATGGCGACAAGCTGGTAGGAGCCGACATTGGCCGCCTGCACGTTGGTCAGGTTCAGGGTTGAGTTGGTTGCGCTTGGATTCCCGGCGCTTGGAATGTTGACGTAGCCCCCGCCCCTATTGACCTGCCACTGGTAAGTAATGGGCGTGGTGCCCATAAACGAGGTATCGCTAAACGCCACAGTGCCCCCCGCGTACGTCGTGATGCTGGAGGGCGTCACGCCGGTGGAACTGGACGGGGCCTGGGCTTGGCTGACGACCAGAGCGATGGGCGCGCTGGTGGCCGCACCGGTGGAATTCCGGACGACGAATTGAAAATCCAGCGTGCTGCTATTGGCATTGGACGGGGTAAATGTCAGCGTCAAGTTGGTGGCGTTCGGGATATTGGCCCAGGTTCCGTTCAAACCGCCGCTTAGGTCACTATTGGTCTGCCATTGATACGTGAGAGTGCCCGGCCCAGAAGCGATATCCGAGAGGGACACCTGGGAGAGAGCATAGACCGCACTGGGAGTGGCCGACCCAACGCCGACACTGGGATAGCCCGCCAGAGCCAAGCCGATGTCAAAGGAAGCGGTGTTGGGATCCGCGGGGTAGTAAGTCACTGTGCCGCCGCCGTCCTGAATGCGGCAAATCAAACCATTGGTATAAGGAGTGACCGTGGCCACAGCCAGGTCGTCGTAGCCGGAGTAACCGGGGGAGGAGGCGGTGTCAAAAGTGTAGGCATAAACGGTGTTGGGAAGGAGAGGCACATACATGCCGGAAAACGCAAGCCAGTCGTCGCCGGAAGCGGTCGAAGTCGAGAACGGCGCCGACGTATTGGTTACCAATGGCGTGGCGGTGACATCGCCTGTGCCGCTCAATTGAAAGACGACAATGCGCCAGGTTTGGCTGCCGCTGGTGTCATCTCCACCCCCGTTGCCGTTAAGTTTGACGGCCAAACTCGACATGACATAGCCGCCGGGCTTGCTTCCAGTGGTAAAACTCTGCCCGGACGCGCCCGGACTGGAACTGCCGGAGTCGTTATCATAATAATTGATACCGCTGGCAGGATCGGCTCCGCTGCCAACCTGCAGTTGGGAGATGTCGTTGGGTCCGGGAGTCGGGGTGACGCCGGAGCCCAAGTCAGACACCAACAGCGGGAGTTCGATGGGCGACAAGCCGACATCAAAAGTGGCGCTGTCGTTGTCCGCGGGATAGTAGGTGACAGTGCCGCCGATGGGAGGAATCTCGCAAATCGCGCCGGCGGTATAAGGCGCGCCCGTGGCATAGGCCAGGTCGTCATAACCGTTGGGTTGGAAAATAGTCCAGGCATACTTGGCGTTGGGCGCCAGCACCGGAGGAGTCGTGAAAACGGCATTCGTGCCGAAACCGCCAAATTGGAGCCAATCCGCGCCGCCGGAGTTGCCCGGAGTATTGATCTGCTCCACGATGTTGGAATAGACCAGGGTCGCGGTCGTATTCCCCACGCCGCTCAACTGATAGATCCGGATTTCCCATCCACCCCAATAATTTTCATAATAGGAGGTGCTGTAGGTGTCGTCGCCGCCGGCAAACCCGACTGCCCCCCCGCCGCCGAACTTGACGGCCAGGCCGGTGAGCGAATAGCCGCCGGGATTGGCCCCGGTGCTAAAGGAAGTGCCCACCGGATTTGGCGAAGTATTATCATAGAAATAATTGATGGCCCCGTCCTGCAGTTGAACCGTGTCTCCGGTGGTTAGCAACTGGGAGGCGTCGGAGGAGCCTGGTGTGGGAGCGACCAGACCCAGGTCCGTCAGGGTAAGCTGTTGCGCGCCGGCCAGACCGGCAAAGGCCGACAAAACAAAGGCAAGAAGAATGCGTTTCATAGATTTGGATAGTTGCGATGCGTTTTCATAGGGACTGTTGATGGGGCCACTCTAGGGCAAACACGGATGACCGTCATGTCACCTATTTCTATGATACCCGGCGCGGGCGGGATGGCCGACCGCGCGCCGAGGCGCCGTCATTTGCCGGGGCCTTGACGGGAGACAAAGGAAGGTTTGTTGTAGCGGGCGACCGCTTCGGCGCGGGAGCGAACGTGGAGTTTCTCGTAGATGCGGCGGGCATGGGTGTTGACGGTGCTCATGGTAATGCCGAGGATGTCGCAGACCTCTTTGTAGAGATGCCCTCGTGTCAACAACTCGAGCACTTCCCGCTCGCGCGCGGAGAGGCTGCGCGTCTCCGGCGTTTCCGTCCACCGCGCTTGGAAGGCTTGCACCACCTTGCGCGCGATGTAGCCCGTCATGGGGGAGCCGCCCGTCTTGATCTGTTCGAGCGCGGCGATGAGTTCCTCGCGCCGCGTGCGTTTCAACAGGTAGCCGATGGCCCCGGCGGCCAGGGCCTGGAAAATGTGGTCGGAGTCCTCATAGACCGTGAGCATGACAAATTGGGTTTTTGGCAGCAACACCTTGAGGCGGCCGACACACTCCACGCCGTTCATGCCAGGCAGATTGATGTCCACCAGCACGATGTCGGGCTTTTCGGCGGGCAAGCGCGCCAGCGCGCTTTCGGCGCTGCCGTGATCCCCGGAACACTCAAAGCCCGGGGCGGTGTTGACCCACCGCACCAAGATGTCCCGCACCTCGGCGTCGTCCTCGATTATCGAAACCGCAACATTCAAGGCGTTCATTTATATTCCTGGGACGGGGAGTTGTCTTGTCGCAAATAACTATGATGGGCCGGTGGCGCTTGGGCGGGCGCGATGAGCCGCACTTGCGTCCCCTGGCCAACCTGGCTCCGCACTTCGCAGCGGCCGCCAATTTCCGCCAATCGCCTCCGCATATTCTCCAGTCCGTTGCCAGGGGCAAAACGATTCGCCCCGGTCCGGTCCGGCGGGACTGAGGTTGGCATGGCAAAGCCGGTTCCATTGTCCTCGACCACCAGGACCACCGCGTCGCCTTCCAGCGAGAGCGCAATATGAATCTGTGACGCGCGGGCGTGCTTGACGGCATTGTGGAGAGCTTCCTTGAAGGCGAGGAACAAGTGATGGCGCACATCGGCCGACAGCACCCAAGGCGGCAGGTCCAAAGGCAGGTCCAGACGGCACGGAATGCCGGCGGTTTCCAGGTAGTCCTGGGCGAACTTGTGCAGATAGCTGGCCAGACTGTCCAGGGTGTCGTGCCTGGGGTTGATGGCCCATACGATTTCGTCCATGGCCCGCGTCAAATCGCGCGCCGTATCGAAAATGCGCTCCAATTCCACCGCGACCCGCGCCGGATCGTGCAACTCGCCGCGAGCCGACTCGCTGAGCAGGGTGATGCGCGTGAGGCTGGAGCCAAGATCATCGTGAATGTCCTTGGCAATGCGCACCCGCTCCCGTTCGACGGCTCGCTGGTGTTCCAGGACTTGCAGCTTGGCTTGCATCCGCCGCCTCATGCCCAACCAGACCAACCCGGCGACAACCAAGGCCATGCCCAAGCCGGCCAGAATCCGAAACAAAGGCGTTTGCCAGAAGAACGGCAAGACCGTGAAAGCCAGCTCCGCACCCTGCTGGTTCCAAACCCCGTCGTTGTTGCAAGCGATGACATGGAACTTGTAGCTGCCTGGGGGAATGTAGATGTAATTGGCGCCGCGCTCGGTGCCGGCCGGCACCCAGTCGGTCTCCAATCCCTCCAAACGGCGCATGAACCGCACTTTCTCCGGCGCGGCAAAGCTCAAGGCGGTATATTTGAACTCGAAGCGGTGGCGTCCGGGCGGAATCCGGAGTGGCGAGGCGGCGGCGCCCTCCGCCACCGGATGTTCATCCACGCGGAGGCTTTCGATAACTACAGGAGGAGGCAAGGCGTTGGTGTGGACATCTCTCGGGTCCAGGGTAACCAAACCCTTGGTGGTCGGAAACCACAGATGGCCGTCGGAGGTTTTGCAGCCCGCCGGCAGTCCGCCCGAACATTCCAGGGTGGGCATGCCGTCGCTCAGGCCATAAGTCAGGCAGGTGATTTTGTTCGTTGGCTCATCCGCGCACCGCTCCAAGTCCGCTTTGAGGGCGCGAATAATCCCGTTGTGCGAACTCATCCAGAAAAAACCGTTCCCATCGTCTTCGATGTCACATATATGACCGCTGGGCAAACCTTGTTCCTGTTTGATGGTGGCCAGGAGGCCCTGCTTAAGGCGGCTGAGGCCATTGGCGGTCCCTATCCAGAGCGAGCCGCTCCCGTCACGGTGCAGGCAGGTGATATAATCACTGGCCAGGCCGTCCTTTCGCCGGAGCCACTTTTGCGCTCCGTTGGTCAGACAGCCCAAACCGCCGCCAGAGGTGCCGAACCAGACCGTGCCGTCCGGGTCCTCGATCACGGCGCGAACGGATCGGTCGCCCGGTCGTCCCTCCTGTCCGTACCAGGCGGCCTTGCCATTTTGGTAGCGGAGCAATCCCGCCAGCGTGCCGATCCACAATCCGCCTTGGCGGGAACACAAAATGGCCGCCATCGGCATGGTAAGTTTCTCCAGCCCCGGGGCGGGTGCAAACCGGTCATTTTGGCGCTGGTAGAAGCCTCCGCCCCAGGAAGCAACCCAAAGGCCGCCCGCCGCATCCTCCACGGCGGACCAGATATAAAGGTTGTCCAACCCCTCCTGAAGGGCGAAATTCTCCCAAGCGCCATTGTCCAGACGGTAAAGTCCAGCCCCCTCGCTCCCAATCCATAAGGCCCCGTCCCGTCCGCTGGCGCTGACAGATAAGACGGCGCGCCCTTGCCATTGGTCCGGCGGCGACACCGTCCGCACCTTGGCCGCCCGCACTACCTGAAGGCCGGCCCCCGCGGTTCCAGCCCACAAATCCCCCTCGCGGTCCTCGCACAACGAGGTCAACCAGTCCGACGGAAAGCCGTTGGTCCGGCTGAACTGGACCCCGCTCCCGGCCGCGCCCGGCCGGGACAAGAAGAACCCATGGTCGGCCGTTGCGGCCGCCAGCCATCCGTCGCGCGTCTCCAACAATTGGGCCAGTGGAACAAGGTTCGATGGAACCGGGCCGAAGTCCCGGCTCCAAGTCCCGTTTTTCCACTGGCGCAGTCTTCCGCCACTGACCACCCATAGCCCACCCTCGCGGCTGACGCCCACGCCCTGCACGTCATTGTTAGTATCGACCGCTTCCAAAACCGCCAGCCTGCTTCCTCGCAGTTGCGAGAGACATCCATCACGGGCGACCCAAATGTTGCCGTGGGCCGAACTGACCATTTGCGCCACGCCAGCCAAAGGTCCCGTTGGGGGAGAAAGGACAAGTCCATCTCGCAAGCGAGCGATTAAGCCCGTGTCATTGAGCAGCCAGATATCCCCCGCTTTATCCATGGCGATGGCCCGAATAGCTCCCTCACCCCAGGAAATGGCGGCCTCGACCTTTTCAAAGCGCCCGTTTTTGCAACGGGTTACTCCGCCGCTGGAGTGGCCTATCCAAAGCGCGCCATCGGCGGCTTCAAAAAGGCAGGTGATCCCCTTGTCTTGCAAGGCCGGCGTATTATTGTTGTCAAAGACGACAAAGCGCACCCCGTCATAGCGGACCAATCCATTGTAGGTTCCCACCCAAAGGTAACCATCCTGAGCCTGCACCACGGCCGTGGCCGTGCTTTGCGGCAAGCCGTTGTCGGTTTGCCAGCGACGAATAACGAAATGGGGAAGGTCCGCCGCCGCTCCGGCCAAGAGTCCGCCATCGAACCAAAGCGAGAGCGCCAGCAAGGTTCGCGGGGCGGCGCGCCAAAGGAAAGGCCGTTGGAACATTGGCTGAGTTTGTCCAGCGCCGGACGGGCTGCGCAAGAAAATTTGTTGCGCCGGCTTCAAGGCGGCCCGCCGCGAGGGATTGCATATCGGATAAACAAGGGACATGACATCCTGCGGTTTTCGTGTAATAAGGCGGCTGAGATAACTTGAAGTGAACCAGCTTTTATGACCAATCCCCGAACGATCCACTTGTTTGGCGCGCCGACTATTCTCGTTTTGTCCTGCTGGCTCGCCACCGTCCTGCCTTCGACTGTTTATGGCAACCAAACCATTGAACTCAAGGGCGACGCGGGTGGCAAACGTTTCGACGGCATCGGCGCGGTGAGCGGCGGCGGGGCGACGTCGGTGTTGCTCAAAGATTATCCCGCGGCGCAGCGCCGCCAGATTTTGGACCTGCTTTTCAAGCCCAAGTTTGGCGCGTCCATGAGTGCGCTTCTGGTGGAAGTGCCGGGGGACGGAAATTCGACGCAAGGCTCCGAGCCGAGCCATCAGCACGCCAAGGAGGACGTCAACTATAGCCGCGGCTACGAATGGTGGCTGATGCTCGAGGCTAAGAGGCGCAACCCGGACCTGTCGCTCGACGCCTGCGCCTGGGGCTGTCCAGGTTGGGTGGGCCACGGCCAATTCTGGTCGCAGGATATGTGCGACTATTATGTCAAATGGATTCAGGGGCTGAAGTCTGTCTATGGTCTGGACCTGGATGCCATCGGTTGCCGGAATGAGCGAGGCGTGAACGAGGACTTTGCGAAAAAACTCCGCGCGGCGCTCAACGCCAACGGCCTGGAGCGCGTCCGAGTCCATGGTTTCGACAACTGGGATAAAACCAAATTCGATTGGACCAAAAACCTGGCCGGCGACGCCGAGTTGAGAAAAGCGGTGGACATTCTCAGCAACCATACGATGGCGGAGATGCCGGCCTCGGAGGCGGTGCAGCAACTTGCGGCTTCACTGGACAAACCCATTTGGAACAGCGAAGAGCATGTTTATAAAAATGGGTTTGACTGCGAAATCAGCCTCGTGCAGGCCTTTAACAACAACTACATCCGCAGCGGCGTCAGCAAGATCGTGACGTGGTATCTCGCCGGGTCTGTTTACCCCATGGAACCTTACCCGGAGACGCCCGCCGCCATGATTGCCCATTCGCCTTGGAGCGGCCATTACTCCATCCGCGAAGTGTTGTGGGGTTACGCCCATTACGGCCAGTTCTCGAAAATCGGCTGGCACTATCTCAACGGCGCTTGCGGGGAACTGACCAACGGCGGCACTTTCGTGACCCTCAAGTCGCCGGGCCACGACTACAGCGTGATCGCCGAAACCAAGAACGCCACGGCGGCGCAAGAGGTGACGTTCCGGCTCAGCGGCGGCCTTTCCACGCGCAAGCTTTGTGTTTGGCGCAGCGACGCCGGCGCGCAATTCGTCCGGCAGGCCGATATCGCGCCCAAGGACGGCGCGTTCACCCTGGCGCTTGAGCCGGCCTCGATTTATTCCCTTTCCACGACCACCGGGCAGCAAAAGGGTTCTTTTCCCAATGTTCCTGCCGAGAAGGCTTTTTCGTTTCCCTATTACGAAACATTTGACGAATATGACTCGCCCCAACAATGGGGTTATCTGCCGCGCTACACGGCGGACATCGCAGGTGTTTTTGAAATTGCCGTCCGCCCGGACAACACCGGGCAATGCCTGCGGCAGGTCATCGCCCAAAAGGCCCAAAGTTGGGCGCCGGAATGGATGCCTTACACCATCCTGGGCGACGAGCATTGGAAAGACTATGAGATCAGCGCCGATGTGTATCTGGACGACGGCGGTTCGGCCGGCGTCATGGGCCGCGTCAACAATGTGGGCAACGGCTACGGTTGCGCCCCCAAAGGATATTATCTGCAAATTTCGGACGATGGCAGTTGCGCCTTGTTTGCCGCCACGCAATCCACCAACGAACCCGCGGGCCATCCGCTTGCCGCCGTCACCGCCGTCCACGCCGCCGGTCATCAATGGCACAGCGTCAAACTGCAATTCTCCAGCAATGTCATCACGGGCTGCGTTGACGGGGCGCGGGTTTTATCCGTGACCAACGATCTCTATTCGCACGGCATGGCCGGGCTGATGACCGGCAGCCATCCCGAAAGCCGAAACACCGCGCTGTTCGACAACCTGCTTATCAATGCTGTCGGCGCCGCGACGCCCAAGCCAACGGCGCCGGCCGGAAATCCATCACCGATTTATAAGCCGTGACCCTTCCAAGACCGCGCCTCGCGAATCTCTGTTGCCTGGGCGCAAATCCGTCTTTATGCGTTACGGGGATGACTCCGCCGGAGCGTCGCCCTGCCACGCCTGATTCGGTAAGACGACCCTCCCGCGGAGGCGGGCATGTTTAAAATGGATTTGCGCCCCTGTTGCCGCCGCTCGCGCGCGTTGACTCGGCGGGCGGGGCGGTGGCATTCTACCGGATATGGAACTTGATTTGGAAGGTCCGCTGGCTCACCGCGCATATCCGATCCTGGCCAGCTTGGTGACACCGCGCCCGATTGCCCTTGTGACCACCGTCAGCCCGGACGGCAAGGTCAATGCCGCCCCGTTCAGCTTTTTCAACGTGCTGGGGGCGTCTCCGCCCATCCTGGCGTTCGCGCCAGGCGACCGCGACGACGGCACACCCAAGGACACGGCCCGGAACATCCGGCTGACGCGCGAATTCGTGGTCAACCTGGTGGATGAAGCCATCGCGGAAGCGATGAACCAATGCGCCGCCTCGCTGCCGTACGGGGAGAATGAACTGGTTCCCGCCGGCCTGCACGCCGCGCCCTCGTCGGTGGTCAAACCACCCCGCATTGCCGAGTCGCCGGTCAGCCTGGAATGCCAGGAATGGGGGACGTTGCAGATCGGAAACAACCGCATCGTCCTCGGCCTGATTAAGCGGGTTCACTTGCGCGAGGAATTGTTCGACGCGGAGAAAAAACGGATTCGGGGCGACAAGCTTTTTCTCATCGGCCGCATGGCTTCACCGCATTGGTATTGCCGCACGCGCGACCGTTTTGAAATGGTTCGGCCCAAATGAACCAGGCGCAAAAATGAAGTCCGCCCAAACACCTCCTTCCGCCAGCTACACGTTCGTCATGCGGCTGACCTATCCCAACCGCATTGGCACGTTTGCCAGGATCACGCAAATCATCAGCCGGCAGGGCGGGGACCTCGGCGCGGTGGACATTGTCAACCCCGACGCCAAGCGCATGACGCGCGATATTACGGTGCGGGCGCGGGACCATGAGCATATAGAGGCCATTGTCCGGGCCATCCACAAACTGAAGGATGTCATCGTGGCCAACGTGTCGGATCAGGTTTTTCTTCTGCATCTGGGCGGGAAGATTTCCATTCGGAACAAATTGGCGCTGACGACGCGGGCCGCGCTTTCGATGGCTTACACGCCCGGCGTGGCGCGGGTTTGCTCCGCCATCGCGGAACAACACGCCAAAGCATGGCAACTGACGATCAAAGGCAATTCGGTGGCGGTGGTCAGCGACGGCTCGGCCGTGCTGGGCCTGGGCAATATCGGCCCGGAAGCGGCGATGCCGGTCATGGAGGGCAAGGCCATGTTGTTCAAGGAATTTGCCGGCATTGACGCTTATCCCATTTGCCTGCGCACGCAGGAGACCGAGGAAATCATCCCCACCGTCGCCAACCTTTCGGTGGGGTTTGGCGGCATCAACCTGGAAGACATATCCGCGCCGCGCTGTTTTGAAATCGAGCGGCGTTTGCAGGAACGGCTGGACATTCCGGTTTTCCACGACGATCAGCACGGCACGGCGGTGGTGGTGCTGGCGGCGTTGCTGAACGCTTCGCGCCTGGCGGGCCGCCCTCTGGCCGGCCTGCGCATGGTGATCGTCGGAGCGGGCGCGGCGGGCACAGCCATCGCCAGGATGCTGCAACACGCCGGGGTCAAAGACATCGTGGTCTGTGACCGGCAGGGAATTCTCAACGGCCGCACGCGAACCGATTTGAACGAGGCCAAGAGGCAACTGGCCGCCGCCACCAATCCCCGCGCGTTGAGCGGCCGGGTCGAGGATGCCTTGCGGAAGGCGGATGTATTGATCGGTGTTTCCGGGCCGGGAGTCGTCGAACCCAAGGCGTTGCGGCTCATGGCCGCCAAGCCCATGGTCTTTGCCCTGGCCAATCCGACCCCGGAAATCATGCCGGAGCAAGCCGCCGCGAGGGCCTGGATTGTGGCGACCGGGCGGAGCGATTATCCCAATCAGATCAACAACGTGCTGGCGTTTCCGGGGATATTCCGGGGCGCGTTGAACGTGCGCGCCCGCCGCATCAACGAGGCGATGCAACTAGCCGCGGCGCGCGCCATTGCGGACTGCATTGCGCGTCGGCAATTGAGTCCTGAATACATCGTGCCCAGCGTCTTTAATCGGGAGGTGGTGCAACGCGTGGCCGCCGCCGTGACCAAAGCGGCGATCAAGACCGGGGTGGCGCGCAAAGGCCCGCCCGTCCGCTGAAATCAACCGAAGGTAATTTATGATCGTAGTTCTCAGACCGAATATCTCGAAAAAGGACGAAGCCGCCGTGCTCAAGGAAATCCGGGGCCTGGGCTATCGTCCCCACGTCATGCGGGGCATTGAACGAGTCGTCATCGGCGCCATCGGCGACGAACGCACGAATCCCTCGCTGGAAATCCTGGCCTCCTGGCCGCAAGTCGAGCGGGTCATGCCCGTGCAGAAGCGCTACAAGCTGGTCAGCCGCGAAGGGCAAATAAACGACTCGGTTATTCCGGTCCGCCAGAATTTCATCGGCGGGAAGAAATTCCAGGTCATGGCGGGGCCGTGTTCGGTGGAGAGCGAGCGCCAGTTGATGGAGACGGCCCACGCGGTGCAGAAGGCCGGCGCGACCATTCTGCGCGGGGGCGCCTTCAAACCGCGCACCTCCCCTTACGAGTTTCAGGGACTGGGCAAAAAGGGGCTGCAACTGCTGGCCAAGGCCCGGCGGGAAACCGGCCTGGCCATCATCACCGAACTGCTCTCCGAGCAGCACGCCGCCATGGTGGCGGAATACACCGACATCATCCAGATCGGCGCGCGCAACGCGCAAAATTTCCAATTGCTCATCGCCGCCGCCAAGACGGGCAAGCCGATCCTTCTTAAACGCGGCCTCTCCATGAAAATCGAAGAGTGGCTGCTGGCAGGGGAGTACGTGTTGTCCAACAACAATCCGAATTTGATTTTTTGCGAACGGGGCATCCGCACGTTCGAGACCTACACGCGCAACACGCTGGATTTGTCCACCATTCCCATCATCAAGAATGAATCGCACTGCCCGATTGTCATTGATCCCAGCCAGGGCGCGGGGCGGGTGGATTTGGTGACGAGCCTCTGCCACGGCGCGGCGGCCATGGGGGCCGACGGCCTGCTGGTCGAAGTCCATCCCAATCCCGCCGAGGCCTGGAGCGACGGCGCGCAACAGTTGAGCTTGGAGGGTTTCGCGCGCCTGATGGAAAGCCTCAAGCCTTTCATCGCGGCGGCGGGCCGCGAATAGGGCGCAGGACAACATGCTTCGGCGCGAGGATTTCTTCTTCTTTGCCTTCGTTTGCTTCTGTAAGCCTTTGAGAGCCAAACAGAAGGCAACGAAGGTAACAAAGGGGGAAAAGACGCTGAAGGCTTCGACAAAGACTATGAGCAAGGCCTGCTGCGGCGCATTCCTGAATTGGTAAGGCAATTTCGGGATGAGCACCGCTACGCATGACGGTTTGCCTGGATAACAATGTCTTTCTGCTTCGGAAGATTGAAAATTGGTCATTGCAAATTGGTCATAGGCAATTGAAAACCCACTGCTCAATTGCCATTTACAAATTCTCAATTTGCAATTCTCAATCGCCTTCAAAGCACGCTTGCGGCCTCCGCTTCGATAATGTTTGAATTGCGCCTGATTATCGGAACTTGTTTTCGCACGGCTCCTAAGCCGACAAACTCCTAACCCTTATCCGCGCAGGGCTGCCAATCCAACACCTTCAATTGCACGGAGCGGCGGCCGTTGTAGTCGTTGACAGCCGGCGTGAAGGCCAGGTCAAAACGGTCGCCGGGTAGCGCGGCGTCGCGGCAATTCCACCAGACGGCCTCCAGCGTTGGTCCGCCGGCTGTCACGCGCAATTTGACGTGCTGATTCTCCTTGCCCATGCGGAACGGCGGCCGCGCGTGGCTCAGGCCGCGCAACACCAGCCGCACCGTCGGATTGCCCTGTCCGACCGGATCAAGCCGCGCCAATTCCGCGACTTGCTCCAGAGTCAATTCGGACGACGCCACTTCGGCGTCCAACTTCAAGCAGGGCCGGAGTTGTTCCCGGCTCAAGGCGGCGCGGGCCATCTCGTTGAGGCGCTGACGCAATGGGCCGACGTTGGCGGCGTCCATGCTCAGGCCCGCCGCCATGGCGTGGCCGCCGTGGCGCAAGAGCAGGTCCGAGCAGCCGCGCAACGAGGCCGCCAGGTCGAAGCCTTCGATGCTCCGGCCCGAGCCGCGCCAGCACGCGCCGTCGCCGCCCAGGATAATGGCCGGCCGGTAAAACTCCTGCAACACGCGCGAGGCCACGATGCCCACCACCCCGATGTGCCACTCCGCCCGGCCTTCGACGATGACGAAATCCCTGGCCGCATCAAACCGGGGCCGGAGCAGGGCGGTGACTTCGTCGCAGATGGAGCGCTCGATGTCCTGCCGGCGGCGATTGCGTTCGTCCAGGCGGCGGGCGAGAGCGCCGGCTTCGGACTCGTCGGAGGTCAACAATAAGAGAAGGGCGTCCCGGGCGTCCTCCAGGCGTCCGGCGGCGTTCAAGCGGGGGCCGAGTTGAAAGGCGACTTCATAACTGCCCGCCACCGCTCTGACGCCCGCGACCTCTTTGAGCGCGCGCAAGCCAGGTCGTTGCGTCGCGTTCAACCGCTCCAGGCCGGCGCTGGCGAGAATCCGGTTTTCGCCGGTCAAGGGAACCAGGTCGGCGATGGCGCCCAGGGCCGCCAGATCCAATTGCGCGCGCAAATCCACCGCCGCGGCTTCGGGCAGGCCCTGGTCGCGCATCCGCTTGAGCAGCGCATGAACGAGTTTGAAGGCCAGGCCGGCCGAACAAAGTTCATGGAACGCGCCGCCCAATTGGGGGTTGACCAGCGCCACCGCCAGCGGGGCCGGCTGGGAAACCTGGTGATGATCCAGCACCACCACGTCAATTCCCTTTTCCCGCAGCCAGGCCGTGACCTCGACGGAAGTGGAACCGCAATCCACCGCCAGCAGAAGCCGCGCGGGGAATTGTTGCAGGCAGTGTTCGACGCCGTCGCGGCTCAACCCGTATCCTTCCTCCAGGCGATGCGGCAAATAGCGCTCAAGGCGCCAGCCCAAAGCGCCCAGCGTCTCGGAGAGCAGGGCGGTGGAGGTGACGCCATCCACGTCGTAATCGCCGAAGATGACCAGCAGCTCGTTGCGCGCGCGCGCGGCCAGCAGGCGGTCCACGGCGGCGGCCATGTTGGGAATCAGGAACGGGTCGGCCAGGTTTTTGAGGCGCGGTTGCAGGAATTGGGAACAGACTCCCGGCTCGGCCAAGCCGCGGTTGATCAGGCATTGGGCGAGCAAGGGGGAAATCTCCAGCGCGTCCGCCAGTTGCCGGGAAAGTTCGCGCTGGGGCGCGGCCACGGTCCAGGTGAATTTCATTTTGACAAACCCGCCGTGTTGCCTTGTCGCTTCTCCCGGCGGGCGGCCAGGATGGAATAGGCCATGGCCGCCGCCACGATCACCAGCACCACGCCCAGCGACAGGAGGGTTGGCACGGCCAGCCAGCGCGCGGCCAGCATTTTGAGTCCGACAATCACCAGCACGACCGCCAGGCCGGTCCGCAAATAGCGGAAGGCCCCCATCGCCCCCGTCAGGACAAAATACAACGAGCGCAATCCCAGAATGGCAAAAATGTTGGAGGTGAAAACGATGAAGGCGTTTTGCGTCACGGCGAACACCGCGGGGATGGAATCCATGGCGAAGATCAGATCGGTCGTTTCCACCGCCAGGAGCACCAACGCCAGGGGCGTGAGCGCGCGCCGGCCACCGGCCAGGGTAACAAACCGTCCGCCCTCGAAGCCGGCGGAGACGGGGAAGATTTTTCGCGCCCAACGAATGGCGGGATTATCCTGCGGCCGTGGCGCGCCCGGCTTGGAAAAGCCCCAGCGCAAGCCCGTCACGACCAGGAACAGCCCCATCAGGTACAAGAGCCAATGGAAGGATTGGAGCAAGGCGGCGCTGGCTCCAATCATCAGGCCGCGCATCAGCAGCGCGCCCACGATCCCCGCCGACAAAACCCGGTGCTGATACTCCGCCGCCACGCCGAAGGAAGCAAAGATGACGGCCATGGCCAGGAGATTGTCCAAGGAAAGGGAGAATTCGACCAGATAGCCGGTCAGGAACTGGAGGGATTCCTCCTCGCTCCGCCATTGGGCCAACCCGGCGGCGAACAGCAGCGCCAGCAGAAGCCAGATGCCGCTCCACAGCAGCGCCTGGCGCATCTTGACCACCCGGTTGCCGCGATGGAACACGCCCAAATCCAGCGCGACCGCCAGCAGGATGAACAGGATGAATCCCGCCCAATGCCACGCGCGGATGGGGATGGGAGCCGCCATGACGGCGCTTAGACGGTCGCTTTGGCGCCGGGAGCTTCCTCCAAGGTCACTTGCGACGCGCTCTTGGGCCGCTCGCCTTTATGCCACCACAGCACCAGCGCGCTGGCGATGTAAATGCTGGAATAGGTTCCGGTGATGATGCCCACCAGGAAGGTGAAGGCAAAGTCGTTGATGACGCCGCCGCCGAAAATATAAAGCGAGAGCGTGGCGATAAACACCGTGCCGCTGGTAATCAGCGTGCGGCTCAACGTCTGGTTGAGCGCGATGTTCATCACGTCCTTGAACGTCCCGCGCACCCCCAGCTTGAGGTCCTCGCGGATGCGGTCAAAGATGACGATGGTGTCGTTGATGGAAAAGCCGATGATGGTCAGGATGGCCGCCACAATGGGCGCGCTAAACTGGCGGCCTGACAGGCAGAATATGCCGATGGTCATGAAGACGTCGTGGATGACGGCCAGCACCGCGCCCACGGAAAAGGAGAACTCGTAGCGCAGCGCCACGTAGAAGAGGATGAAAAACAACGACAGAAACGACGCGATCACGGCCGATTTCTGGATTTCGATGCCGACGGTCGGGCCGACCTTGTCATGCTTCTGCGGTTTGAAACCCGCGGAGGGGAAGGCGGCGGCCAGGGTCTTGTCAACCTCCGCCCCTTTGTCGAACGGCGCCACCACTTGCAGCAGGTTCAAGTCGGAGCCTTGTTGATATTGGATTTGCACGTCGCCCACCTTGGCCAGAGCGGCGCGTAGTTTGTCCACCCCGATTTTCTCTTTGTACGACAGCGTGACCGAGTCGCCGCCGAGAAAATCAATGCCCAGGCAGGCGTTGCCGCGCACAAAAATGCCGTAGCACATGCCCACCAGGATGATCGTCCAGGAAGCGATAAAGGCGGGCTTGGCCCAGCGCATAAAGTCCCAATGCGGGTTTCTGATGAGGTGCAACATGCCGATGCGGTTAAGCCAGCCGCGTCCGAGGAGGTAGTCGAAGATCAAACGCGTCATCACCAGGCTGGTGAACAAACTCAGCGCCACGCCGATGGTCAGTGTCACGCCAAAACCCTTGACTGGCCCGGTGCCGAAGTAAATCAAGACAATGGCCGAGATGAGGGTGGTGGTATGCGAGTCAAAAATCACTTTGAACGCCCGGCTATAGGCGGCCGAAACCGCGCCGCGCATGGACTTGCCCTGCCCCATTTCCTCCCGCAACCGTTCGTAGATGAGCACGTTGGCATCCACCGCCATGCCGACCGTCAGGACAATGCCGGCGATGCCGGGCAAGGTCAGGGTGGTGCCAATGGAACACATGACCCCCAGCAGGATGATCAGATTCAGAACCATGGCGCTATCAGCGATGATGCCGCAACGGTGGTAGTAGAAGGCCATGAAAAGGGCCACGGCCAGGGTGCCATAAAGGGCGGCGTTGATGCCGCTGGAAATGGAGTCCTTGCCCAAGGTGGGATCCACTTCCCGCATGGCGTCAATTTTCACCGGCGTTTCCAGCGGGTTTTCCAGCACATTGGCGACGGTAATAGCCTCCTCCATGTCCATGTTTCCGCCGGAAATCTCGCCGTTGCCCGCGATGCGCGATTTGATGTTTGGGGCGCTGTAAAGTTCGCCGTCCAGGACGATGGCCAAACGTTCGCCGATGTGGTTTTCGGTCAGGTCGGCAAACTTCTCCGCTCCCACCGAGTCAAATTCAAACTCAATGACCGGTTCGCTGGTCATGGGATTGCGGCTGGGGAAAGCGCGCTTGATGTATTTGCCCGTCATGCCGTTGGCCAGCTTTTTCTGGACCAGGTTGGTTTCAATCGAGTAGCTGCCGTCGGCGTTCTTGTGCTTCATGGTGAGCATTTGGTCGCCTGGCGGGATAATGCCGTCCCTGAGCAGTTGGTCACTTTCCGGGTCCACCATGCGGAATTCCAGGTAGGCGGCTTTTTGGATATTGATCCTGGCCTCGTCCTGGTTGGCCTGGGACAAACCGGGCAACTGGATCATAATGTGATTCTCCCCTTCCGGCTGAATGACAGGCTCGGCCACGCCCAGGCGGTCCACGCGGCGCCGCAACACTTCCGCCGCCTGGGACACCAGCCGCTGGCGTTCCGCCGAGGACACCGCGCCGGCATTGGTATCGGCCGCCTGAATATGATTGGTGTCCAGGCTGACTAGGAACTCCGTGCCGCCCTGCAAATCCAGGCCAAGCTTGATTTTGCCCGCCGCCTTGCGTTGCAGGATATTCAGGATGGCGTAGGTGGGATGCTCCTCGCTGCGCACGTCGAAGTAAGGATAATACGGGCGGATGTCATTGGTCCCGATGGCCGTCATCAAGTTGCTGAACTGGCGGTGCGGGTCCGGGTCGGCCTTCTCCAGGGCCTGGGCCGTCTGGACGATTTTCTTGAAGGTGTCATTGACTTTGGCCGGGTCCGCCTGGTCGTTGAATTCGCCGATCAGATTCTGGTTGGTCGGGGGATTCATCTCCCACAAAGACCACGCCACCAAAAACACAATGAGTGCCCACCAAAATTTAGGTTTTTTCATGCTTGCTTAACTTTTTGATTCGCTCGGTTCGCCGCCCCGTTCAAGGACTTCCAAAACGGAGGACTTGAGAATTTCCATTTTGGTGTCAGCCGACCGGATGGAAAGGGTTTTGTCCTTGATACTCAGGACCACCCCCAGGATGCCGCTGTTGGTGACGATCTTGTCGCCGGCTTTGAGGGTTTTGAGAGTATTGGCCAGTTCCTTGGCCTTCTTGCGTTGGGGGGCGATCAGGAGGAACCACATGCCCACCACAAAAACGCCCATCAGCAACATGCTCTTAATCCCGTCCCCCGCCGGGTTGCGCATCGTGGTGGTCTGCGCCTGCGCGTCAGGGACGGCCGCCGCATCCCGCGCCATCAGCAGCGGCTGCGCCAGCAAAACAATCAGGGCCATCAATCTCAATCTCATATCATCAAACAAGTCGAGCCGCTAAATCTATGGATTTAGCGACATATAGCAAGCGTTAGTTTGCGCCCCCGCCCTTGAAGCGCAAGGCAGAAAATGGCGTCCCGGCGGGGGAGGGTCGCCAGGCCTGCGGGGCTGCTCCAAAGTCTGGAGCCGGGGACTCAGACCACGGCGCTGCCGTCTTGCCGCCCTTTTCGTTAAAAAGCGGAAGGCGTGTTTAGCTTCGATTAGGCGTGTGGAGGCGTGTTGACATGCCACTTCCACACGCCTTGGTTTCACCTTTGCGAACGCTTTGGAGCCGGCAATCCTGGCAATGGGCTTGCCGCCTGTGGCCGGCAAAATTTGCCGCTTTTGGGACGCACGGCCCGAAATTTTTCTCTGTTAACTCTGCTGCCTCCTGTTCAAAACCAAGATTTTTCCCTTCGGATAAGCCCAGCCTTGACGGGCGCAGGGGTTTTGAGCCGTCACATCGTCACAAGCATTGACCATCAACAACTTGCAAAATCTCAACCCGTCACATGTGATGGCACAACCCGTCACACAAGGCGGTGGAGGCTGGCCGCTTTGACGGCTTTGCCGTAAAAAGCGCAAGGTGCATGTACCTGCATGTACCTGCATATTGCCGCGTCAAACCCGCCGGTTTCAGCTTTATTTATGCACCCAGTCGAG
>Ga0224555_1000589_pt1 | contig 55790 bp, 48 predicted proteins | sample 714S23034metaG_FD_180687 | JGI IMG/M metagenome (GOLD analysis project Ga0224555, IMG submission 180687) | Peat soil microbial communities from Stordalen Mire, Sweden - 717 S2 30-34 | ecosystem: Environmental > Terrestrial > Soil > Wetlands > Peat | place: Sweden: Norrbotten County, Stordalen... | reverse complement strand
TCGACGGCCACAATCAAAACCCCAAGCCTTTCATCTGGACCGCCAAGGCCACAGACATCCTGGAGAAGGTGACCCGCGCTCGCACCGCTCTCAATAAAAGACGAACTGCATGAGACACTACACTAGTCTCATTCGCGCTAAGGTGCGAATTGATAGGAATGTGCGCTCAGCCCTTAAGAAAAGTACACAAGTTACGACAAATTCAATTCCTGAGACCTCGAATTTAAGCATCTCGTGCCATAGTAGTTGCTGAAGTTTCCTCCCCAACTTCCGAGCGGCACGCGATTCAACCGCTAGGACTCGCAGTTGGAGCTGTCTCTTTTGGTCTATTGCCGTCATTTAATCTGTTCCATTTATACTACCTAACCCACTATTAGGCCGTGTTCGGAACAGCTCCTTGGAGCGTCTTAATAAGGCTCGAAAAGAAAACAGAACGCGGGCCCGAGGGTCCGCGTTCATGTCGATGTGGCTTGTTCTGAGTTTTACGCTTTCACCAGCACGGGTTTTCCCAGCCGCTCGGCCATGATTTCGTGGGCGTGGGCGAAGAACTCGTCCTTTGAGATCTTGGCTGCGTCGAGGTCGGCGAGGATGGCCTTTTGCGCCTGGTACTCGCGGTTTTGGACGCCGGCCTTCGATTGCAACATGCGCCAAGCCTTGCGCCGCTCCACGCAGAACATGACCAGTTGGCGACTGAGCGCGTAGTTGACCGTCTTGCCGTCCTGATCAAATTGGATAAAGACTCCGAAGTCGGGAATGAAGCTGCGGTGCTCGGGTAAGAGGTAGTAGCGGTAGACGACGTCCTGCTGCGTGATGCGAACGAGCATGTTGTCGAGGGGCACCATCTTCGCGGCCTGCTCGGGCTTGATCTTCTTGAGGTGGTTGCGGAAGCGAGCTTCGGTGACGCACCAGTGGGCAACGGTGTAGCGATACGGCTCGTTGGTGACCTTGGACTTGGTTTCGTACCAATCGAGATCGATGGAGGGATTGCCCTTGATGTCGAGCGCCTCCTGATAGGTTTCGCCGAGACGGGGGTTGAAGACGAACTCCGGCGCGCCGCGCGAGTCGCGCACGCGCTGGGCCTGGAAGAGCGCCATGTCGTCGGCAACGCCGTGCTCCGGCTGGCAGGTGGTGAAGCACTGCAGGAACATGGTGCCGCGATACTCGAGACCGTCAAGAATGGCGCGGTAGAGCTTGGGCGCGTTGGCCATGGAGACCTGCGCGACGAACGGCGAGCCGTGGCCGGCGAGGAAGGTTTCGGCCACTGTTTTCTTCTCGGTGTTCTTGCCCTGCGTGGCGGAGCCGAAGGTGTTCATGTCGCCGCCGCCGAGCATGGGCGTTGAATCGGAGTTCTGGCCGCCAGTGTTCGAGTAGACCTGCGTGTCGAGCATGAGCACTTTGACGTTGGGCCGGTTCTGCAGCATGACCTTGGAGGTGTTCTGGTAGCCGATGTCGCCGATGCCGCCGTCGCCGCCGACGACCCAGACCTTGGGCAGCTCGACGATTTCCTGATCGGTCATGAGCGCGTCAGTAAAGTGCGTGAAGTGGTAGTACTCTTCGGCGCTGAGAACGCTGCCCTCAGGCCCAGCTTCGCGGGTGAGGAGAATGTCGGCGAGACGCTCGGGAAGGACGGAGCGGCGCGCGTGATCGACGATGAAGCTTTCGCCCATGAGCCAGCCCACGGTGACGCCATCCTGGAAGAGCGAGTTCATCCAGGGATAGGGATGGGGATTGTTGGGCGCGGTGGAACCGTAGACGGTGTTGCAGCCGGTGTGCGCGGCCATGGCCATGACGCTCATGCCGTTGGCGAGACGCCCGTCGATGGGCTGCAGGTTCTTGTGGTTGAAGGCCTCGGTGAGCAACACGGCGGCGATGGCCTCGACAAGCTGCGCGTCGGTGATGACGCCGTGTTCCGCTTCGTAGGCTGCGATGCGCGCGTTGGTGTCGGATTCTTCTTCACCGCCAAGACCCATGACCAGATGCGCGATGGCCTGACGCAGACGCGCGTACTCTGTCGGGTTGCTCTCCTTGATGGCCGCGAGCTTCGCCGCGCCGGTTTTCTCCAGTTCGCCGGCTTTCGAAACAAAGCGATCGCTCTTGGCGTGGTAGACCGGGCGCATGTACGCCTCGGTGACGGCGGCAATGGAGCGCAGCACGCTCTTTTCGCCGCAGCCGGCGCATGCGCCGTCACCGGCAACGAGCGCGTCGTAATTGGTCCGCACCATGAGCATATTGCGCAGCGTGGCAGTCTTTGAGTCGGCCGGATTCGCGCCGTTATAGAGGCCAAGATATTTCTGCGATGTATCGGGCAGGAGGTCGAGGAAGGCCGTGCCGGTTTCGTGCTCGGCGTTGACCTCTTCGGTTTCCTGCACCATCTTGAGCGCCATGTGGTCGCCGCAGGCGGTGACGCAAGCCGCGCAGCCCTTGCACAGGTCGCTGACGAAGATAGAGAAGATGCCGCCGGAGCCGGGCGCCTTGCGCTCAGGAGACGAGAAGATGGCGTTGGTCTTCTGATAGGCCATCGGGACTTTGTCGACGATCGAGTAGAACTGCGCCTTGGCTTCGGGCGAGAAGCCGTCGACGGATTCCGTGACCTCGCGAATGATGGTGGGAAGCGGCGTGCCGGTCTTCATGTCGGCCAACATGCGCTGGCGCGTGAGCTTTTCGATTTCGGGCAGCTTGTCGATCATTTTTCGGCGCTCGGCGGGATCGACAACGTAGCGCGTGACTGCTGTGCCGAGAATTGTGCTCAGGTCCTGCGAGCAGTTGGGGAGGGCTGTATCCGGGCAGGCCGAGATGCACTCCATGCACTGGGTGCAGTTTTCGGCAATGTAGAGCGGCGTTTCGCGCCGGGCGACGTATTTGGAGGCCGTGTCGCCGGTGGCGGCGGCAATGACGCCCATGGCGGAGAGCGGCGTGGCCGGCTGGTCGTAACCGAAATGCGAGCGAAACTCCGCGTCGAAGACGTTGACGGATGAGATGGGCGTGCGGGGCGCTTGTCCTGCGGGAGGCGGCGTGGAGCGGCGCATCGAAGACACAGCGCTTGCCCCCACTTCAACAAAGGCCGGCGCCTGCGCCAGAATCGGGAGCAACGCCTGTCCGCGGAGGCTGGAGTGATCGGCCGCGGTGACTTCGCCGATGGCGATTTCCTTGACGCGCTCGAAGCCCTGGATCATGACTTCCATGTTCGACTGAACGACCGCGTCGCCCAGCTTGCCGAACTTCTTGACGTATTGCTTGTGCACGACTTCGCGGAACTGCTCCTGGGTGATACCAAACTCCTGGAGCATGGGGCTGACGGCGAAGAATGCGCCGAGGAAGGCGTTGCCCTGCATGCGCAGTTGAAGGTCGGCGCGGTCGGTGGCTTTGCGCGCGATTTCGAAACCGGGCAGCGTGAAGACGCGGATTTTTTTCTGAATGATCTGCTGGCGCGCCCAGATGGGCAGATTCTGCCAGGCACGCTCGCCGTCCACATCCGACTCCCAAACGAGAGAGCCGCCCTGCTGCATGCCGTCGAGAGGATTGGTGTGGGTGAAGGCCTTGGGATCGCAACAGAGAACGACGGTGACATGGCGGAGATCGCAATTGACGCGGATGCGATCTTTGGCCGCGACCATGAAGTAGCTGGTAGGCGCGCCCTTTTTCTCGGAGCCGTACTTGGGATTGGCGCTAACGTGGATGACTTCCTTGGGATTGCCGAGGTCGTCCCTCAGGCCGTCGCGCTCAAAGAGCAGGTCGTTCAGATCACCGAGGATGGCGCCGAGGTTTTTGCCGGTGGTGATTGCGCCCCAACCGCCGATGGAATGGAAGCGCACGGCGACAGCGCCGGCGGGAAGTAGCGAAGGCGTTTCATCGGCGACGACCGAGTAGGGGTGGTCGATGCCGAGAACAATGAAGTTGACGCCGTCGGCCGCGGTCTTGCCGTCTTTGCGTGCGCGGCCGGCGGTGGCGTACTCGAAGGCTCCAATGATGTGCTCGGGGCGGAAGTCGCGCGAGCCAAGGCCGTAGCTGCCGCCGATGAAGCGCGGAACTTCGGCGAGGGTGATTGAGGGAAGGCCTTCGGTTCCCTGTAGCGCTTTTGAAAACGCGGTGCGAATGTCGCGGCCGAGGGGATTGTCGCCGGAAAGAGCTTCGTCGGTGCGCTCGAGGATGATGACGTTCTTTTTGCCCTTGAGCGCCGCGACGAGAGCGGCCTCGGGGAAGGGGCGAATGACGTTGACATGGACGGAGCCCACGCTGGAGCCGCGCGTCTGGCGCAGGTAGTCGACCGCGGCCTCAATGTTTTCTGCCGCTGAGCCGAGCGAGACAAAAACAGTGTCGGCATCTTCGGTCTTGTATTGGGTGACCAGCCCGTAATACCGCCCAGTCAACTCGCCGAAGTCCTTGTATGCGGCTTCAAGGAACGGAAGAATCGGCTCGGCAAAGTTATTGCGCCGCGCCACGATTCCCTGCATGTAGTGTTCCTGGTTCTGCACGGGACCGAGGAGGATGGGATTGGTGAGATCCATCATTTTGGGAACGCGGCGGCGGGTGGGGCCAAAGAGAACGCGCTGCGCCTCGGTGGGGCAGTCGATGATGTCTTCGGGAGCGCCGAGATACTCGCGGATCAGCTCCGACTCATGCTTGTAGAACGTGCGCTCAAGGTGAGTGGTGAGGAAGCCGTCCATGATGTTCATGCCCGGCGTAAGCGAGAGCTCGGTGACGCGGCGGAGAATGAGGGCCTGGTCGGCGGCCTGCTGCGCGTCCTTGCCGAAGAGCATGATCCAGCCGGTGTCGAGAGCGCCGTAAATGTCGTCGTGGCCGCAGTGGACGTTGAGGGCGTGCTTGGTGAGGGCGCGCGCGCCGACCTCGAGGACCATGGTCGATCCCTTACCGGGGGCGTGGTAATACTGCTCGACGCCGTAGACGACTCCCTGACCGGAGGTGAAGTTGACGACTCGTTTGCCGCAGACGGAGTGGGCGATGGCGCCGCCCTGGGCCGCGTGCTCGCCTTCCGCTTCGATGGCGATGGTGTTGTGGCCGAAGACGTTCAAGTGGCCTTCGGCATAAGCCTGCTGGAAGAGCTCGCCGCCTTCAGTGGAAGGCGTGATGGGGTAGAAAACGCCGGCGTCGGCGATGCGCGTCTCAGTGTGGTAGCTGACGAGCTGGTTGCCGTTGGCGGTAACGCGGATGCCTGGGTAGCGAGCTTTCATTGATCCCTCACATTGAAACCTGGTTCGACGTCTTCAGATTGCATAGCATGCGCCGAAGTGCGCGGGACACGGGGCGCGGGCCAATCGCATCCACACCTATTTGATAATCGCCGCATCTGATTCGGCGCGCGCGTGACTGGCAGTGCGTCAGACAGGCTGGTCAAAGACCCTTATCAATTGTCGAATGTCGAGCAAGTCGAGCGGGCGGAGCGGCAAAAGGAGACCTAAGGGGAAGGTTACTCCTTTATAGAACGGCCCATGATCAGTATGCGCCCAGTATAGAGACGGTGTACCACCATATGAGAGGAAAGGCGGCGGGTAGGCGGACAGGGAGCAGCGGGCAAATTCGCCAGCGAAACCGGTTGCGCTACCATAAAGAGAAGATTGAGGATCTCATGTTTGTTGTGGTCTGGCAGTTTGAGATTGCCGAGGATAAGATGGCCGGCTTTGAGGCTGCTTATGGAGCCGAAGGAGCCTGGGCGCAACTCTTCAGAACTTCACCCGAGTACCGGGGAACCGAGCTGCTGCGCGACGCCTATGTTTCCGGGAACTATCTGACCATCGACCGATGGAGCAGCGAAGAGGCGTTTCGCGCCTTCCGCAAGGAACATGATACCGAGTACGAGGTATTGGACCGGAAGTGCGACGCGCTCACCAGCCGCGAGACACGAGTGGGCGCGTACACGGTTTGAGCCGGGTGTTTGTGTCAGTTTGGGCGATACCCGTGCGTCTGAGCTACATCCAGCGGCCGACGACGACGAACATCACGAGAAGAAACAACGTGAGGTTGGGCACGGCCGTTTCATGGCGGCGCATGTGATAGATGGCGCCATAGAGTGTCACGAGCACGAGTCCCGCAGCGGCCCATGGGGCGATCGTGGGCATGAAAGACAGTGGTGTGACCAAGGCCAGAGCAGCCAGAATCTGGAACACGCCGACGGCTACAAGCGCTTCGTACGGCAGGCCAAACCGAAGACCCGCCGACTGCGCTCCGAGCGGTTTCGGCCTGCGCTTATAGCTGATGATTCTCGCGAGCCCGACGCAGAGAAAGACGCCAGCCACCAAATACTCCATAAACCGATCGAGGCTGTTCATGGTCCACCTGCCTTCCCTCTGTGCTATCGCCAAAGCTTGCAAGCGACCTGAATTCGAGCGGCGGTCGTCGAAAGATCCGCTGAGATGAGCGAATCATAAAGAATATGTGAAGTCAATATAAAGGCCGAAAAAAGCCGCAGGGCCTCCGTCATTCGAGCTGTTTGGGAGTTTTTGGGAGCTTTCCGGTCCGGACGGGCCTCCGGCCGATCGCGATTATGAGTCGCGAGACACAGATGGGCTCGTGCGCGGTTTGAACTTCAAGGCGTCGACGAATCAAGAACGAGGACGTTCCGGCTGAACTCTGCTCCGGCCAAGTATTTGATTCCGCGGTCGAACGTGACCAGCACACCGTTCTCCTTGATGGCCAGGCCGAGGAGATAGGCGTCCGTTACCTGCTGGTGGCCGAAAATGCGGGTGGCGAAGGTGGCAGTCAGAGTGGCCCAACTCTCCGTCATTGGCCAATATCGGTAGCCGGGACGATTGGCGAGCCCTCTGAGAATCGAGGTCGCCTTCTCGCGTGATCGCGGGCCTGGACGAAACGACGGATTGGTTGTGATCCTGACGAATCCAAGCTCGGTAAGCGGACAAACACCCCAATTGTCCTTGCCCGAGGAATTGAACCACTCCTGCGCCTTGTGGAAGTCGTCGTGACGTGGGTCAGTGAGTGCGATCAAGACGTTCAAATCAAGCAAAGTTCTTCGGATCAAACTCTTCCTCCTCGAGCTTCTTCACCATTTCCGACGTGATCCTGCCTTCTGTGGGAGGAAACATTGGCAGGCCGTTTGGACCGATTCGGATATCAGGGTCTTCCGGTTCTGGCGGAGCTTGCGCCTTGCGGATCAATTCGTCGATTGCAGCGCTCAGCGTGAGCCCTCGGACGCGAGCGTAGTACGCGGCAAACTCATGTGTTTCATCGGCAAGTGTGATTGTGGTTCTCATGGGTCTATTGTGCATCAATTCTCGATTTGATGCAATACTGCTTCTTTGATGTGATTTTGTTGTCTTGATGCATAATCATTGTTTTGATGCGTATTTGTGAAATTGATGCACGTTTCTCGTGTTGATTGTGCGCGCCAGCACACTTGAACGCAAGGCCGCGAATTTTCTCTCTTTCTTCGCTATTTTCTCCTTCTCTTCAATGTCCCATCCTGCTACAATCCCATCGAAATCCAATTAAGCCCCTCGCCGTTTCCTGCCAGGAAAGCATGAGATTTGGCGGGCGAGCACTTTTTGAGGAGCCCTCCCAATGGCCATCGTCGACGACCGCGCCAAAGCGGTAGAACTTGCCCTAGCACAGATTGAGAAACAGTTCGGGAAGGGGTCGATTGTGCGGCTCGGTTCCCGGGAGGCGCTGCTGCCGATTGCCGTGATTTCGACGGGATCGATCAGCTTTGACGCGGCGCTGGGAGTGGGCGGCGTTCCGCGCGGGCGAGTGACGGAGGTGTTCGGGCCGGAGTCTTCAGGCAAGACCACCATCACTTTGCAGATTATTGCCGAGGCACAGCGCGCCGGCGGTCTGGCGGCTTTTGTGGACGCGGAGCACGCGCTCGACCCCGGTTATGCGAAGAAGCTGGGCGTCGACATTGACAACCTGCTTGTATCGCAGCCCGACAGCGGCGAGCAGGCGCTGGAGATTACGGAAGCGCTGGTGCGTTCGGGCGCGATCGATGTGCTGGTGGTTGACTCGGTGGCCGCGCTGGTTCCAAAGGCAGAGCTCGACGGCGAGATGGGCGACTCGCATATGGGATTGCAGGCGCGGCTCATGTCGCAAGCACTGCGCAAGCTGACGGGCACGGTTTCGAAGTCGAGGACCGCTCTCATATTCATTAATCAGATTCGCGAAAAGATCGGTGTGATGTTTGGCAACCCGGAGACCACGACAGGCGGGCGCGCGCTGAAGTTCTATTCGTCGGTGCGCATCGATATCCGGCGCATCGCCGCGGTGAAGGAAGGCGACACTGTAGTGGGCTCGCACACCAAGGTGAAAATCGTGAAGAACAAGGTGGCCGCACCCTTCCGCGAGGCCGAGTTCGACATTCTCTATGGCGAGGGCATCAGCAAAGAGGGCGATGTGCTGGACCTGGCCGTGACCCACAACGTCGTGGAGAAGAGCGGCGCCTGGTACAGCTATGGCGGCGAGCGCATCGGCCAGGGACGGGAGAACACGCGCAGCTTCCTGAAAGAGAACAAGGACGTCTACGCGAAGATGGACGCCGAGCTGCGCAAACGGCTGGGCATTGGCGCGGCAAAAGCGGATGTGCCCGAAGCTCCGGCCGGCGGCGCAGCCGAGGCCAAGGAAGTGGTGCGCGGGCGGAAGGGCTGAAAGCGTGGCTCGAATCCTGCCAAACAAGCGGCTGCCTTCGGGCAGCCGCTTTGGTTATGTATCCAGCTTTGCCTGGCGCGACTTGCGGCGGCGGGCAGGTAAGGATCTCCTCTGTGGAGCGGAACGGCTGAGCGGGCGCGAAGTTTACTTACGTTTTGCGACGTTTTTAGCCGCGGGTTTTGGACCGTTTTGTTGATGCCAAAAGATTTACGGTCAAAATCGCATAAAAAAGAGCCGAAAAAATATTTGGGGTTTCTGGACCCTCCGAAGGCCGGTTTTCTCGTAGAGAATCGACGCCGGAGCGCAAACTCGGCGAAGAGACAGAACCGCGAAGATGGCCTAGATGAACCATCATGGTATGAGTATGCGCCGAGAGCGGGAAATGATCGGCAAAGTTGACGAAGGCTATTTTCGATTTGTTTTCAGCGGGTTGCGGTGGAGGGGCGAGGCGAGGGGGCTTGACATCTCTAACGACGTCGGCTGTGTCAAGAGCGAAGTGAGGCGTTGGCGTGGGGAGCGGGTCTTACAGGGCTGGTGTGACGCGAAAGAAGGAATAGGGCTCGCCGCAACAGGGGCTAAAGCCCCAGATGTTATGCGCTTGTTGTGGCTCGGCTAAAGCCGAGCCCTGATACAAGACACGCCCTCACCCCACCGGGTTTGGGATAATGGAAGACCCAGAATGAATCGCGAGGCATCACCGTTGATTTCGGGACGCAACATGAATTCACGTCAAGGGGCGGCGAAGCAGATTGAGATGATCGGTGTGCCGCTGGACCTGGGGCAACAGCGGCGCGGCGTGGATATGGGGCCGTCGGCGTTGCGCGTGGCCGGCCTGGAAGCCAAGCTGGAAATGCTTGGCCATCATGTTACTGATCGCGGCAACGTGCAGGTGCCGGTTGCGGAGACGATGCGGCGGGGCGATGCGCATGCTCGCTTTCTAAAAGAGATTGCACAGTGCGACCAGGAAATTGCCGAGCGCGTTGAGCAGGCGCTGGGGCGCGGTGCGACGCCGGTCGTGCTGGGCGGGGACCACTCCGTGGCTGCCGGCACCGTGGCCGGCGTGGCAAACCATTTTCGCGCGCTGGGGCAAGCGGTCGGGTTGATCTGGATCGATGCGCATTCCGACATCAACACGCCGGAGACATCGACTACAGGCAATGTGCATGGCATGCCGCTTGCGGCATTGTTGGGAATGGGGCCGGCCGAGTTGAGCAACCTGCTGGGCTGGTCGCCAAAGGTGCTTGCGCAGCACACGGTTCTGGTGGGCATACGCGACGTGGATGAGGCGGAACGGGAGAACATACAGCGTGCCGGGATTACGGCTTACACGATGCGCGACATCGATGAGTTGGGCTTGCGCGCGGTGATGGAGAAGGCGATCAAGGCAGCGGCGAGCGGCACAGCCGGCTATCACGTGTCGATGGACATGGACTGGGTCGATCCCGAGGAGGCGCCGGGCGTGGGCACGCCAGTGCCGGGCGGAGCGACGTATCGCGAAGCGCATCTGGCAATGGAGATTCTGGCCGATCATGGAGGCATGCTGAGCCTGGAGCTGGTTGAAGTGAACCCGATTCTGGATGAACACAACCGCACGGCAGAGCTGGCGGCGCAACTGATCTGCTCGGCGTTCGGGAAGAAGATCTTCTAAACCCGATTGCGAAGTGCGACCCAGTGCTGACAAAATCGAGCCGCTCGCTTTTCGAATTCAATTGCGGCGGTGCGCCGGCAGGTGATGAAACAGGGGTCAGGGATCAGGGGTCAGTTTGTTCTTGCTGAAATTGAGGGGCGCAAGGATTCGGGGCGAGAGGGAGCGAGGGAGCAACAAGGCAGGGAGAAAAGGAGCAAGAAGGCGAGGGAGCGAGAGACGTGGGAACCGTTATACCGCTGGGAGACGCATCGCGACGCGCGCGCGGCTTTGCGTGGGTGACGGCGCTGATTATCGCGGCGAATGCGTGCGTGTTTCTGCTCGAGCTGGAGGGCGGCGAGGCGTTTGTGAGGCGGTGGGCGGTGATTCCGGTGCGCATCGAGCACGGCCACCACTGGATCACGATCGTGACCGCGATGTTCATGCACGCGGGGTGGCTGCACATTCTGGGCAACATGGTTTTCCTGTGGGCGTTCGGTGCGGCGATGGAGGACGCGATGGGGCGGTTTCGGTACCTGGCGCACGTGGGCGGATTTATTTTTGGGGTGGTGACGGCGCGGGTGTGGGTGAAGAGGCAGGGACCAGGGATTAGGGATTAGGAGCAGCTGGTAGCTCAGGGCGTGCGGGCACGAGGTGATCCGCGTTTCCGAGGCGATGCGGAGCGCGAGCTTCTATCATCGGGAATATGCGGTTCGACATTGTGACCATCTTTCCGGGGTTCTTTGAGGGCGTGTTTGCGCATGGGATAGTGCGCAGGGCGCTGAAGGAGGGATTGGTGACGGTGGAGGCGCACGATCTGCGCGAGTATGCGCACGACCGGCACCGTACGGTGGATGATCGGCCGTTTGGCGGCGGCGAAGGGATGGTGCTGAAGCCGGAGCCGCTGGCGGAGGCGCTGGAAGCATTGGGGGTGAAAGGCAGGGGTCAGGGGACGCGGGTGATTCTGCTGTCGGCGCAGGGGCGGCTTTTTAATCAGCAGGTGGCGCGAGAGCTGGCGGGGTTGGAGCGCGTGGTGCTGGTGTGCGGGCGATATGAGGGCGTGGACGAGCGCGTGAATGAGCTCTACTGCGACATGGAGCTTTCGATCGGCGACTACGTGCTGAGCGGGGGCGAGCTGGCCGCGGCGGTGGTGGTGGATGCGACGATGCGGCTGATTCCCGGCGTGCTGGGCAACGAGGCTTCAGGCGAGTTTGAGAGCTTTGGCGCGGCGGATGCGGAGATCGACGTGGATGTGGAGGGGGTTCCGCGATCGCAGCATGGAGCGGGAGGGCTGCTGGATTATCCGCAGTACACGCGGCCAGCGGAGTTTGGCGGGCTGCGCGCGCCGGAGGTGCTGATGAACGGCGATCACGCGGAGATCAGACGGTGGCGCCGGGAACAGCAACTCCGCAAGACGCTGAAAAACCGGCCTGAGCTGCTGGAGCGGGCGGCGCTGAGCGCGGAAGATTTACGGATGATCGAGAAAATGCGCGGCGAGGAGATGCGGCGCGGGGGAGGGGCGAACTCCTGATGCCGAGGGGATGCTGAGTTGAAGGTGCAGCTTTCCTGAGGACGAGCCGGTTTGGCTCGACCACAGAAACTTTCAGGCACAGCATCCCGACGGGTTGGCGCAGGTTTAGCGAGTGATGTTGACGACGAGGTTCATGTCGACGGGCGTGGGTTCGTTGTCGACGGTGCCAGGCTTGAAGTGGAACTCGCGGACCGTTTCGATGACGCGAGCGTCCCAGAACTTGCTGTAGGACTTGGTGACCTGGATGTTTTCAGGCTGGCCCTTTTCGTTGATGGTGAGGGAGAGGCCGACCTGAGCGTCGCTGGGAATGGCGTCGACGTTATAGCCAGAGGGAATGCTCAGGTAGGCAGAATTGACGAGGACCGGCTCAGTGACACCGGTGCTTACGCGAATGGGGGTTGGGGCAGTGGCGTCGTCAACGGGCGTGCTGGCAAAAGCCGCTGCGGGGAGAGTCAGCGAGGAGAGCATGATGCTGGTCGCAAGTATACGGCGCATAAAGTACCTCCATGGTGACAATAGTCACCATTGCTATTTTCATCCGCGATGTGAACGATTGTCAATAACAATCGACAAATACTAAATTTACAGAGACTTAAGTTGATTAGAATGGCCTGATTGTTACAAATAATTCTCAAGAATGCGAAGTTTTCCACAGGTAACGCGGCACGCTTCGGGGACGGGCCCGGGAGTGCGGAGGGGCGGGGGTTTGGTTTGCGGCACGGCTGAAGCCATGCCCTGACACTTCGTGCTTTCCTGATGGAATCTTTCTGCAAGCGGTGAGGGCCGAGACTTTCGAAGAAAAGCGTGCTCTTCGGCAACCGGCCGGGGCGCTAGAAGGGCTTTACGGGTTCGGGCTGGACGGAGTTGACTTGGCCGATGGCGATGGCGGCGACGTAGAAGTTTTCTCCGCGGGTGGGCGAGCCGGCAAGGCGGCGGAGCATGGCGAGCTGGCCGACGTGGGTGAGGGCGTCGGCGACGGGACCTTGCATGAGCCGCTCGATGGGCGCCTGGACGGGATTGGACCCTGCGAGGTACGCGTCGAAGGCGGAGAGGGCGGCGAAGAAACGCTGCTGCTCCTGCGGCCATGCGAGGGGTTGGGAGTTGTGCCAGGCGGGGTTTCCCTGAGCCATGGAGAGCGCCCAGTGAAACAGGTCGCCCATGTGGGCGAGGATCTGCAAGGGACGGCGGCCGGCGCTGTCGAAATTTGCGAAGGAGTCGGGGGCGTTTTCCAAGGCGCGAACAGTGCGATAAGCCAGCGTGGCAAGGGTGTGGCGGAGGAGATCTCGTTTTTCGTCCATTGCGGAACTATAACGCACGGGATGGGCGCGGAAACACATTGAAAATGAGTGGCCGGCAACGGAGGCATAGTGCGGCGATCTTTGATAAACTAAACATTCTGACTTCAATCGCAGGAAACTAACATGTCAATCCATCCCGTAATGCAGCGCCTGGCTGACAAGCTGAAGCGCACCGATTTGCCGGCGTTTGTCCCCGGCGACCAGATTCGCGTTCAAGTGAAGATCAAGGAAGGCGACAAAGAGCGGCTGCAGGCCTTTGAGGGCCTGGTGATTGCCGTGAACCGCGGACCGCAGGCGACCTTTACCGTGCGCAAGATGAGCTTTGGGCAGGGAGTGGAGCGCATCTTCCCCTTCAACTCCAAGGTGGTGGACAAAGTTGATGTGGTGCGCAGCTACAAGGTGCGGCGGGCGAAGCTGTTTTATCTGCGCGGACTGCGCGGCAAGGCGGCGCGGCTGCGGGAAGTGGACCGCGTGACGGGCAAAGTGCGGGTGTAGAGACAGTGGTTAGTGATTAGTTGACCCCAGTTCGTGGGAAGTGAAGGACAATTTGCAACGCAATAAAGAGCCCCGGCTTCGGCCGGGGTTTTTGCTGCGCGCAGGACAGTGGACAGTGCGCAGTGAACAGTGGACAGAAGAGAAGAGGCGCGAGGTGGGCGCGGCGCTCTGCGGGAGCTCTGAAGTTCTATTCGCTGGTTGTGGGATCGATCATTGAGCGGACCTGGGCAATGGAGTTTGCGGGGAATCCTCCCTGCTGGGCGTGCTCGCGAACCGCAGCCTCATCCGCGGCGATGTAGATGCAGTAAATCTTGTTGTCGGTAACAAAACTCTCGAGCCACTGGATCCGGGGCCCTATGGACTTAACGACCCCGCAGGATTTCTGAGAGATAGCGTGCAGTTGCTCCGGGGTCAATTCTCCGGCACCGGGAATTTCCCGCTCGATCACAAACTTCGGCATGAATAACGACCTCCTGTGTCGATTGACAGGCTATCATCTGCCGGAGCGGTTTTGTTCCTATACTGTTCGCATGGCGATTGCAGCAACACCGGCGGCACCTTATTATGCCGTGATCTTCACTTCCCTGCGGACGAAGGAGGACAAAGGGGGAGAGAACGGCTACGGGAAGATGGCCGAGGCGATGGAAGAGCTGGCCGCGACGCAGCCCGGATTCCTTGGTATCGAATCGGCGCGGGATGGACTGGGGATCACGGTGTCGTATTGGGAGAACCTGGAATCGATTGCGGCGTGGAAGCAGAACTCACGGCACCTGGTGGCGCAACAACGCGGCCGCGAGACGTGGTACGAGGAGTTCAAGGTGCGCATTTGCCGAGTGGAGCGAGATTACGGCTTCGAACGGGAGTGAACGGTTGCGGTCCGGCTTTCGGTAGTGGGTCAGTTTGGCAGGACTTTCCCTTCAGGGGCTAAAGCCCCGATCATTTTGCGCAAGATATGTACGGGCTGAAGCCCATACCCTTCAAACTGACCCACTACACGGCTTTTCCACCCGATGATTCGTCGAGAATTCTTATACTGTGTGCATGATCAGGTCTCGGATGGCTCCGAGAGCTTCGGGGGCTCCGGTGTGCGGATGGGCGCTGGAGAACGCGGCGCGGCGGAATGGAGCGCGGCGCATTGCCGGCCTCGACGAGGTGGGACGCGGGCCGATGTTCGGGCCGGTGGTTGCGGCCGCAGTGATTTTTCCTGAACGCTGCCGGTTGCCCGGATTGACGGACTCGAAACAGCTCACGGAAAAACAGAGGAATGAATTCGACGCGATGATACGCGCGGATGCTGTATCGTGGGCGATTGCGGCGGTGGATGTGAAGACGATCGACCGCATCAATATAAGGCGGGCGTCGCTGCTGGCGATGCGGATGGCGGTGGAGCAGTTGGCAGCGGCGCCGGATTCTCTGCTGCCGGATTATCTGCTGATTGACGGGTGCGACACGATCGAGTGGCCCTGCGCGCAGCAGGCAGTGGTGGGCGGCGACGCGCGAAGCGTTTCGATTGCGGCGGCGAGCGTGCTGGCGAAGGTGCACCGCGACCGTCTGCTGGTGGAACTGGATGCGGTGTATCCGGGGTACGGACTGGCACGGCACAAGGGCTACTGCTCGCCGGAGCACATGGAGGCGCTGCGGCGGCTGGGGCCGACGCCGCTGCACCGGAAGAGCTACGCGCCGGTGGCGCAGACGGCGTTACAATTCCCTGAATTCTGATTCACCAAAGAGGCCTGCCATGAACGTTCGGCGTTGGCTATGGATTCTGTGTACCGTGTGCCTGCTTGCAGGTGGCTGCGGCGGCAGTCACCGCCCGAAGAAGCCCGATCCCACAAAAGGCACGGTCACAGGAATCGTCATCTGCGAGGATACGGGCAAGCCGGCACGATTCGCCGCTGTCACTCTGACGGCTGCTCTCGCAAAGGACGCAAAGGGTGGAGAGGACGTGCCTTTGCCGTCCCTGGAGAGCGCGGACACCGATCTGGACGGACGGTTCAGGATGGAGGCCGTCGAACCCGGCCGCTATTATGCCTTCGCCACATTGGAAGGGTATCTCGATCCCGAACGCGGAATCGATTTTGCCAAATTGAAGGACATGGCAAATGACCGGGAACGTAGTCTGGAAGCGATCCGCGAGTGGAAGGAACAAATGGTGGAAGTGACCGTAGGCGTCCACCGCTCATCTGAGGTGACGGTTCGGGTTGCACGCGCTGCGGAGATTGCCGGAACCGTGACCTATGACGACGGCAGCCCGGCCATCGGCATGCATTTCCAACTACTCCGCAAGACCGACACGAACGGCTGGACCGGCGTGGGCCTAGCCCTTTTTAACGACTGGAAGATTCCAGCGACCAGCGACGGTCATGGCCGTTACAGCCTCACCAACCTGCCCGCAGGAGAATACAAAGTCTGTGCCTTGCTGCCGGCCGACGACGAGGATTCAGCGCCGCGCGTCTGCCTTGGCGGCATTTTTCGCAGCAAGAATGCGTCAACTGTCAAAGTGCAGGCCGGAGAAACTGCCAACGGCGTCGACATCGTCGTCCCCCTCACAGGATTGCACAACGTGGCAGGAACTGTAACGGCGGTTGCCGACGGGCACGCGCTCGGCCGCGGCAAGGTGCAGCTGCTCTATGCGGATGACAGGGAGCCGGCGCGGCAGACCTCGCTGCTCGAGGACGGGAGCTTCGAATTTGAATTTGTCCCAGACGGCCGATACGTTTTGCAGGTCTCGGGCGCGGCCGATGCTGATCCAGATGGCGGTGGGCAACCAAAACACACACCGGCGCAAACCTATCAGGACAAGGAGATGCCCTTGATTGTTGCGGGCGATATGGAGGACGTGGATTTCCCCGTTACCGCAACGCCGTCAGAAAAGACTCAAGCGCCGTAGTGCAGATTGATCGGGCGCGCGGTCATTAAACCGAGGTGGCGCGGGACCCGCGGCGCTGGCGCCAGGCGAGGATGGGGCGGACAAGTAGAAGCGCGGTGATAACGACGGTCATTGCGAGCGGCGTGAGTACGCCGGGCTTCATCTGCCACCAGTAGTGAGCCACTCCACAGAGCGCGGCGACGTAAATGAGTATGTGCAGGCGATTCCAGTTTTTGCCGCCGAGCTTACGAATAGACCATGCGGTGGAGGTGAGCGCCAGGGGCAGAAGCGACAGATATGCGGCCATGCCCGCGGTGATGTAGCGGCGGCGGGCGACATCGGCCAGCATGGCCTGAAGATCGAAGTTGTTGTAGAGCGCGACCCAAGTAAGCATGTGCAGCGTGGCGTAGAAGAAGGCGAAGAGGCCGAGCAGGCGGCGAAACTTGATGAGCCAGGAGAGGCGCGGGAGCAGGCGGCGCAGCGGCGAGATGGCCAGCGTGATGGCGAGCAGGCGCAGAGTGGTGCGGCCGGTGGCGTAGGCGATGGCGCCAGTGGCGTTGGGGCCGAGGTTGTTGGTGAAGGCTCCCCAGACAAGCCAACAGAAGGGACAGAGGCAGGCCGCCCAAATGAGGGTTTTGGGGACGAGAGTTTTGAGGACGATTAGAGTCGAGCGGGACATAGTCGTTAGTTCAGCGGAGCTAGCGGGGTTAGCGGAGTTAGTTTGGATTTGTGCTATCCCACCCTTGCCGCAAAAACAAAAGCGCGGCAAGGATGGGGCACCCGACATCTTAGCGAGTTAGCGAGTTAGCGCGTTAGCGATTCAGCGAGTCAGCGGGTCAGCAAGTTAGCGGGTTAGCGGGTTGGCGAGTTGGCGAGTTGGCGGTCCGCTTCAGTAATCCTTGCGCAGGTCCATGCCAGCATACAGCGATGCCACCTGATCGGTGTAGCCGTTGAACATGAGGGTGGTGCGGTTTTGCTGGTAGAAGGGCAGGCCGATGCGGCGCTCGGTCTTCTGGCTCCAGGGGACGCGGTCCACATTTGGGTTCACGTTGGAGTAGAAACCGTATTCGTAGGAGGCCTGGTCGTTCCAGGTGGTGGGTGGCTGCTTGTCAGAAAAGCGCACGGTGACGATGGACTTGGCGGATTTGAAGCCGTACTTCCAAGGGACGACGATGCGGACGGGCGCGCCGTCCTGGTTGGGAAGAGTTTCGCCGTAGAGGCCGAACGTGAGAAGGGTGAGCGGGTGCATGGCTTCGTCCATGCGAAGACCCTCGGAGTACGGCCAGTAGATGCCAGGATCTTCGCCGGCCCACTTCTCGACGTGGCGATCGTAATAGGAAAGGAACTGAACGTAATTGGCGCTGGGCAGGGGATTGCACTGCTTGATGAATTCGGAGAGCGAGTAGCCGACCCAAGGTATGACCATGCTCCAGGCCTCGACGCAGCGATGGCGGTAGACGCGGTCTTCGAGTGGGCGCAGCTTGAGGAGGGCGTCGATGTCGAAGGTGAGAGGCTTGGCGACTTTGCCGTCGACTTTGACGGTCCAGGGGCGCGTGGGCAGGCCGGCGGCGTTCTTGGAGGGATCGCCTTTGTCGACGCCGAACTCATAGAAGTTGTTGTAGTGGGTGATGTCGTCGTAGGGAGTGAGCTGCTCGCCGGTGGTGGTAAGCGGGCTGGAGACGGTTTGAAGCTTGGTTCCGGCGCGGACCGTGGTGCGGGGCGAGACGACCTGACCGAGGCGATCGGCGGCGAGAGCTGCGACGCCCGCCGCGGCGGCGCCTTTGAGGAAGCGTCGGCGGCTGAGGTAGCGGAGATAGGCGTCGCGTGAAGTGATCTCGGAGGAAGGTATGTCGGGCGGTTTGCCGATGAGCATGTGTGACCTCGCTGTTGGGGAAGGGGCCCGTCTTAATTATTAGACACGACGGAGGGGTGAAGAGTTACGGGAAAAACAGGGAACGAGGGAACAAGGGACCGAGGGAGCAAGGGAGCGCTGACGAAGACCGAAAAGCAACCGCAGGTCCTTCGACTTCGCGGGTCGCGCTCAGCGCGATCCGCTGCGCTCAGGATGACAGCGCTCTATTGGGTGGAATCAAGGCTTAGTCGGCTGAGGTGCGCTGAGCAGTGAACGGCCACTGGCGGAGGTGGTGGGCGCGGAGGAGATAGATGGCGGTGCCGCTGATTGCGATGGCGATGGCTCCGTAAAGCTCGAAGAGACCACTGCCTCCCTTTGCCTGGGCGCGGCGGGGATCGAAAAGCATGAAGGCGAAGCCCGCCATGGCGACGAGCGGCGGGAGCGGGTAGAGAGGAATGCGGAAGGGACGCGGGAGATCGGGGCGGCGGATGCGGAGCAGGATGACACCCACCTGCTGCAGCGAGAACTGCAGGAGGATGCGCGTAATGACGAGCATAGTGATGACCTGGGCGAGCGAGAAGAAGCAGAAGAGAGCGCCGACGAGGCCGAGAGCGACGAGCGAGCGGTGGGGAATGCCGTGGCGCGGGTGGACGGCGGCGAGGAAGCGGAAGTAGTTGCCATCGCGGGCGGCGGCGTAGGGGACGCGCGAATAGCCGAGGAGCAATGAGAAGACGCTGGCGAAGGCGGTCCAGACGATGAGTGCGGCGATCAAGTAGCCGGCCCATCGGCCGAAGGCGGAGCTGGCGATGTCGGCGACAAGTTGCACGCGGAGGGCGGCGGATTGGGCGGCGTGCGTTGCTGCCGCATGCAGCGAGGGCAGAGCGGCGAGGTTCATGAGGACATAAAAGCCGGCCACAAAGAGGATGGAGATCAGGATGGCGCGGGGGATGGTGCGCTCTGGGCGGCGGACCTCGCCACCGAGGAAGCAGATGTTGTAGTAGCCCCAGTAACAATAGGTGGCAAGAAGCGTGGCCTGGGCGAGGCCGCCGAAAGCAAGCGCGGTGGAGAGCGCGGGGGCCTGAGGCATATGCCAGCCGCCGGTGGCGGCAGCGTGCGCGAATCCGGATACGATGACGCCGGTGAGAGCGGCGATGACTCCGGCAAAGAGCACCCAGGCGAGACGTGTGATGGAACTGAGATTGCGATAGAGGAGCGCGGTGACGAGAAGGCACGCGGCGGCGGCGGCGAAGTTGGAGTAGTGGAGCGCGGGGAGAGCGGCGATGGGGGCGGAGTCGAGGTTGGGCCAGAAGACGGCGAGAAAACCGGAGAGGCCGATGCAGCCGGAAGCGATGGAGAGCGGCGCGGTGAAGCCGACCTGCCAGACGTAGAGAAAGCTGAGCCAGTTGCCGGGGCCCTTGGGGCCGTAGATTTCCTGGAGGAAGGCGTAGCTACCGCCCGCGCGCGGGAAGGCCGCACCGAGCTCGGCCCAGACGAGGCCGTCGGCGATGGCGATGACCGCGCCGAGGACCCAGGCCCAGACGGAGAGGCGATAGCCCGCGGCAGCGATGACGAGCGGCAGTGTGATGAAGGGGCCGACGCCGATCATCTCAAGCATGTTGAAGAGGACGGCGGAGCGGAGGCCGATGCGGCGCTCGAGGGTGGCGGGGTGGGTTGCGGAGGTCGACGTGGGCGGGATCATCGGACGGCTGGTAATCAGCTTATTACGGCGAGGCACGAGGGTTTGGAAAGCTGGTTGCGAGGCGGGGTGAGGATTAGGGGTTGCACGAATGGGAGTCTTGGGCTGCTGGTAGCGGAGATCTTGCTTGCGGCGGGCGGCGCGGCCGAGTGAGTTTGCTCGGATGCAATCGGACGGGTTATGTTTGACCTCTCACAAAGGCGGAGCTCACCGCGCGGCGGACTATGGGTCGGGAAGGCGGCCGGAGTGATGGAAAGGCGGGATGCGCGAATGGCGAAGCCGAAGCCTGGAGAGAAGATTTATATCGAGTCGACGGTCTACGTGCACCACGGCGCAGACGATTTTCTGGGCGGAATTTGCACGGTGAAGGCAACGCGCACCTTTATACAGAACGGTGAAGAAGTCACCGACGTCGAGGTCGAAGAGGATCCCAACAGTTGGAGCCGCTGGGAGGGTTATCTTGAACCCAACCAGGAAAAATGGAAGAAAGAGTACGGCGAGCAGATGGGCCGACTGAGGCCAGACCTCCGCCCGGAGTTTAACGATGGGTGGGATGCCGACCTCGATTGAGGGTCGTCTCAGAGCGGATCGGATGTCGAGGTAGTTTCCGCCGACACGGTTTGCTCCACTGAGTCAGCGGCCTCACGCCAAAGTTCAATATGAACCACGGTTCGACCCGAAAGGCGTTGACTAGGAACGGGGCGTTCGAGGAGACTGATTGCGATCGCAAACGTGTGCATAAGGGGTTTTGGCATGTTGGAGAAGGAAAGGGGCAATGCGGCGCGAACTGCGCAGGGGGGGGCGGGCCGTCGAACGCAGCGACAACCGTCGATCAAGGACATTGCGCGGCTGGCGCGCGTGTCGCATCCGACGGTGTCGCGCGCGTTGCAGAACAGCCCGCTGGTGAATCCGGCGACGGCGGCGAAGATCCGCAAGATCGCAGAAGCCGCGGGGTACAGGCCCAGCGCGGTGGCGCGCGGATTGGTGACGCGGCGGACGCGGACGGTGGGGCTGGTGGTGACCACGGTGGCCGATCCGTTTGCCGGCGAGGTGGCGTGCGGGATCGAGCAATCGGCAAACGATCATGGGTATGCGGTGTTTCTGGCGAACTCGAACGCCGACGCGGAGTGCGAGCGCAAGATGGTGCAGGCGCTGGCCGAGCGGCGCGTGGACGGGATCATCGTGACGTCGTCGCGCGTGGGGTCGGATTATCTGCCGATGCTGGCGGAGCTGAACGTGCCGATGGTGCTGGTGAACGACCAGTACCCAGGCGAGTTTGTGCACTCGGTGATGATTGCGAACGAGGATGGAAGCCGGGCGGCGACAGAGCACTTGATCGAGATGGGCCACCGGCGGATTGCGTATGTGGGCGACCGCAGCGGCTATCAGACCGAGACGGAGCGGCTGGAAGGGTACAGGCAGGCGCTGATTGCGGCAGGGATCGAATTTGCTGGCGAGCTTGCGGTGCACGGCGACGGACGGCCCGAGGCTGCGGTCACTGCGATGGATGGGCTGCTGAAGCTGCCCGAGCCGCCGACGGCGGTGTGCTGCTACAACGACATGACGGCGATGGGAGCGATGAAGGCGATTCGCTCACGCGGGCTGCGCGTGCCGGAAGATGTGTCGGTGACGGGGTTCGACGATCTGTTTTTCGCGGAGTATCTTGAGCCGCCGCTGACCACTGTGCGGCAGCCGATGCGGCGCATGGGACAGATGGCGATGGAGAATTTGTTGAAGCTAATGTCGGGAGAGGATTCGGTGGCGCAGGTGAAGGTGGAGGCGGAGTTGATTGTAAGAGGTTCGACAGCAAAGGCGAATGCACAGGGTGCGGGGCGCCGCATTGGGTGAAACAGGAGCCAGGAACGGAGGACCGGCGCCGCTGACGCCGTTGAGCGTCTTCTGCAAGGAGACGCCGATCATTCCCGCGATACGGAAGCCGGAACTGGTGGAACAGGCGATCGCATCGCGCAGCAAGCTGATCTATCTGCTCACCGGCGATCCGGACAACGTGGAGTCGATGATCCGGAAGATTGTTGCCGCGGAGAAGATTCCGCTGGTAAATCTCGACCTGCTGAACGGATTCTCGCGCGACAAGTACGCGGTGAACTACCTGAAGCGGGTGGGGGCGAAGGGGATTATTTCAACGCACCTCGATCCGCTGCGGCACGCGCTGGTGATTGGGCTTTATGGAATTCAGCGGACTTTCTTGCTGGACTCGGGCGCGATGGATACGATCTCGAACCAGCTGAGGAACACTCCGGTGCACGCGCTGGAGATTCTGCCGGCGCTGGTTGCTCCGAAGATGTTGCCGCGGGTGCGGGCGATCTCGGCCGATCTGCCGGTGGTGGGCGGCGGGCTGATCGAGACCATGAAGGAAGTGGAAGAGCTGCTTGCGCAGGGATTGAGCGCGGTGTCGACGAGCAACCCGATTATGTGGATCAAGTAGCGGCACTACTCCGTGTCGGGGTTGGGGAGGATGATGTCGCGGACTATGGAGTTCATCTCGACGACGGCGGAGATGAACTGGCGGAGGGTGCGGCGCGTGGACCCGAAAGTGTCGAACTCCGCGGGCGTGAGGCCGTTTTCCGTGTAGGCACGCTCGAAGTCGGGGAATTTGGCGAGAAGCGTGTCGACGATGCGCGGGTCGACAGGATTGTCGATGCGCGGAATGACTTCGATGTCGCTCTCGTTGTAGCGGCGCTGCCAGGCGCAGGGCGGAGAGATGACAACATCGCCGCCGATGAACTCGCTCCAGTGCATGTGATTGCGGAAGGCGGCGGAGAGAAGGCGGAGGCGGTAGCCGCGGGCTCTGTAGAGTTGATACGCCTTTTTGAAGACAGCGACGCCGGCCCATTCGAGATAGCCGGGATCGACGGAAAGATTGTGCTTGTCGTGGAGGACCTTGAGCCAGTCGTCGAGGCGGCCGACCATGAGCGTGCAGACAGGGCCCATGTTGGCGATGGAAAGGCCTTCGGCTTCGCGGCGACGGAGACCACGCTCGACGGATTCGGCGACGGCGATGGCCTGGGGGAGGGTGAAACTGACGGTGGCGTTGATGCTGATGCCGCGATAGGTGGCTTCCTCGATGGCGGGAATACCGGCACGGGTGGCGGCGATTTTGACGATCATATTGGGCGCGAGCCGGCTGAAGCGGACGGCCTGAGCGAGCATGGCTTCGGTGTTGCGGTAGTTGCGCGGGTCGGTTTGGATGGAGAGGCGACCGTTGCGGCCTTTTTCGCGCTCGAAGATGGGCAGGAGCAGACGCGCGGCGTTGGCGGAGATTTCTTCGACGATGCGCCAGGAGAGATCGTCTTCATTGAGGTTGTACTCGGCAGCGAGTGCGAGGATTCGCGGCTTCCAGACGGCGAGTTCCTGCTTCAGCACCGAGACGGCGATGGAAGGGTTGCAGGTGGCGCCGACTGCGCCGTGCTCGATTGAGTAAGTGAGATCTTCGACGGAGGCCGAGTCGTTCCACAGACAGGTGGGGGTGGTCTGGGTCATTTTATGGAGCGGACTCTTGTAAGTGGCCATAGGTGCGGCGGAAGGCCTGCAACCTCCGGGAGATGCAAACGTGTGCAGGAAAAACCCTACCACCGGGGAAAGTTTACGGTCAAGAAATGAGAATGGGGAGGGCGAAACTGTAAACTTTTTCACGGTTGACAGGAGGGGCGGTGTTGTAGAAAATCATAAAGTGCACACGTGTGCATAACCTGCTGTAATTTGTTTGGAATTCGAAATATCCGGTGAAGGCATAAGCCGGAAATCAGAGCGTTGCTTTGGATCTTTTTTCCCAGGAGAGATGATGAGTGAGTTGCTGGTCCGGCCGGAGAAGTTCCGCAACCGGATTGAAGGTTTTGGATACGAGTTTTTATCTTTTGAGACGCGCAAGTTGGAAACGGGCAAGAAATACAAGGGAGAGACGGCCGCGAGAGAACTAGCGATGGTGGTGCTGGGCGGCGTTTGTTCGGTGACAAGCTCGCGGGGCGAGTGGCAAGGGATCGGCCAGCGCGAGACGGTTTTCGATGGGTTGCCCTACACGCTTTATTTGCCGATCGGGACCTCGTTTACAGTCAGCGCCGATACGGCGTGCGATTTGGCTTTTTGCTACTGCAAGGCTGAAGAGGAGTACCCTGCGCGGCTGGTGACGCCGGCGCATGTGGGAATTGAAATTCGCGGTGGCGGAAACGCTACGCGGCAGATCAACTCCATGCTGCCGCCAGGGTTTCTGGCGCAGAGGCTGATGGTGGTGGAAGTGTTCACGCCGGCGGGGAACTGGTCGAGTTACCCGCCGCACAAACACGACGTACACAACCCGCCGGATGAGGTGGATCTCGAAGAGATTTATTACTACCGGATCGAGCGGCCGGAGGGATTCGCGATGCAGAAGGTGTACACCGCGGACCGGCGCATCGACGAGACGATGACGGTGCGCGACGGGGAGCTGGTGCTGCTTCCGGAGGGATACCATCCGGTGGTGGCCGCGCACGGATACAACGTGTATTATCTGAACGCGCTGGCGGGGTCGGCGCGGTCGATGGCCTGCTCGGACGATCCGGACTACGCGTGGGTGAAGGGCGGATGGAAGGAAAAGGACCCGAGGCTGCCGATGGTTAAAAGATAGGGACGTAGGGACTAGAGACTAGGGACTAGCGAGGCTGGCGGCGGAATCGAAGTGCAGCGGGGTTGGCGCGAGGGAGCGGGCATGAAGACGCGGCGCATGACGATGGCTCAGGCGCTTATCGAGTTCCTGAAGCAGCAGCATGTGGAACGGGATGACCGCGAACATGCGTTCTTCGCCGGCGTGCTGGGGATCTTTGGACACGGCAACGTGGCCGGGATCGGCCAGGCGTTGCAGGAGAATCCCGACTTTCCTTACATTCTGGTGCGCAACGAGCAGGCCGCGGTGCATATGGCCGCGGGCTTTGCCAAGGCGAGCAACCGGCTGCGCACGTTTGCGTGCACTTCTTCGATTGGGCCGGGCGCGACGAATATGATTACCGGCGCGGCGCTGGCGACCATCAACCGGCTGCCGGTGCTATTGCTGCCGGGGGACATTTTTGCGCGGCGCAACGTGGCTCCGGTGCTGCAGCAACTGGAGTCGGCGGCGACGCAGGACATTGGCGTGAACGACTGCTTCAAACCGGTGTCGCGCTACTGGGACCGCATCTACAGGCCGGAACAACTCATCACTTCCCTGCCCGAGGCGATGCGCGTGCTGACTTCGCCTTCGGATTGCGGTGCGGTGACGCTGGCGCTGCCGCAAGATGTGCAGACCGAGGCATACGACTATCCCGAAGAATTATTCCGCAAGCGGGTGTGGCTGATCCGGAGGGGCGAGCCGGACCGCATTTCGCTGGCGCGCGCGGTGCAGGCGATTCGCGCGGCGGAGCGGCCGCTGATTGTGTGCGGCGGCGGCGTGCTGATGAGCGAAGCGTCGGAAGTGCTGAACGATTTTGCCGGGAAGACCGGCATTCCCGTGGCGGAGACGCAGGCGGGCAAGGGCGCGCTCGCATGGAATCATGCGCAGGTGGTGGGGGCGATCGGAGCGACGGGGTCGCTGGCGGCGAACCGGTTGGCGAATGTGGCCGATGTGGTGATCGGGATTGGGACGCGCTACTCGGATTTCACGACGGCGTCGATGACGGCCTTCCAAAATCCAAATGTAAAGTTCGTGAACATCAACACAGCGGAGTTTGACGCGTACAAAGTGGGCGCGATTCCCGTGGTGGCCGACGCGCGCGTGGCGCTGGAGCAACTGGGCGCGGCGATGGGCGAGTACAAGGTAAGCGCGGCGTATGCAGCGGAGATCAGGGACCTGAAGGCAACTTGGGATGCGGAGGTCGATCGGCTGTTCCATTTGAACGGGCAGGATTCGGGCGGTCAAGGTTCGGGCTACGCGGGCAATCTGACGCAGAGCGAAGTGATTGGCGCGATGTGGGAGGTGACGGACGAACGCGATGTGTTGCTGTCGGCGGCGGGCAGCCATCCTGGCGACCTGCACAAGCTGTGGCGCACGCGCACGCCGAACGGCTATCACATGGAGTACGGCTACTCGTGCATGGGGTACGAGATTCCCGGCGCGATGGGCGCGAAGATGGCCGACCCGAGCCGCGAGGTGTTTGTGTTTCTCGGCGATGGCACGTATTTGATGGCGCCCTCGGAGATCGTGACCAGCGTGCAAGAGGGCGTGAAGATCATCATCGTGCTCGTGGATAACGGCGGATTCGCGAGCATCGGCAGTTTGAGCCGGTCGCTGGGGCAGGGCGGATTTGGCACGCGGTACCGACTGCGCAATGGAAAGTCGGGCCAATTGGATGGCGAGACGTTGAAGGTGGACTTTGCGGCGAATGCGCGCAGCCTTGGCGCTCATGCCATCAAGGCTGGAACGCTGGACGAGTTGAAGCAAGCGCTGAAGGATGCAAAAGCGATGGATCGGACCACGGTGATCGTGGTGGAGACGGATGTGTCGGCAAGCGTGCCAGGCTACGATGCGTGGTGGGACGTTGCGGTGGCAGAAGTTGCGGAGATGGAGAGCGTGCGCGAGGCCCGGGCACGCTACGAAGAGGCGCGCAAGCGCGAACGGCATTTCGTCTGAGGAGAAGAGCAGGATGGAGCGGTTGCAGAATTTCATCGAAGGCGAGTGGCGCGGGTCGAGCGCGAGCGAAACGCTGAACGTGATCAACCCGGCGTCGGCCAAGGTGCTGGCGGAGGTTCCGCTGTCGCCGGCGGCGGATGTGAACGCAGCGGTGGAAGTGGCGCAGCGCGCGTTTCTGGAGTGGCGGCGCACGCCGGTGGTCGATCGCGTGCAGCCGCTGTTCCGGCTGAAGACGCTGCTGGAGCAGCATCGCAACGAGCTGGCGCTCTCGATCACCAACGAGTGCGGCAAGACCCTGACGGAGAGCAAGGCGGAGATTCTGCGCGCCGTGGAGAATGTGGAGACGGCGTGCGGCATGCCGATGATGATGCAGGGAACGAACTGCGAGGACATCGCCGCGGGCATCGATGAGCACATGATCCGGCAGCCGCTGGGAGTGGTGGCGGCGATCGTGCCGTTCAATTTTCCGGGGATGATTGCGTTCTGGTTCTTCCCCTACGCGGTGGCGGCGGGCAATTGCTTTTTGCTGAAGCCGTCGGAGCGCGTGCCCATCACTTCGCAGAAGCTGTTTGCGCTGATTCAGGCGGCGGGCTTTCCGCCGGGCGTGATGCAGCTTGTAAACGGCGGGCGCGAGACAGTGAATGCGATTCTCGACCATCCGGGAATCCGCGCGGTGAGTTTTGTGGGATCGACGGCGACGGCGAAATACATCTACAGCAGCGCGGCGGCCAATGGAAAACGCGCGCAATGCCAGGGCGGCGCGAAGAATCCGGTGGTGGTGATGCCGGACGCGGATATGGAGATGACGACGCGGATTCTGGCCGATTCCGCGTTTGGTTGCGCGGGGCAACGCTGCCTGGCTGCGTCGGTGGCGATTACGGTGGGTAGCGCGCGGCCGAATTTCACGGAGCAGATTGCGGCGGCGGCGAAGAACCGCAAGACGGGCTACGGCGCGGCGCCGGGCGTGGAGATGGGGCCGGTGATTTCGGCGGAGAGCAAGGCGCGGATCGAGGGACTGATTGCCAAGGGCGAGCAGGCGGGAGCGCGCGTGATCGTGGATGGGCGCGGGAAGAAGGTTCCGGAGTACGAGGATGGATATTTTGTGCTGCCCACGGTGCTTGACGACGTTCCGCCGGATTCGGAGACGGCGCGGACGGAGATTTTTGGGCCGGTGCTGAGCCTGATCCACGCGCAGACGATTGAAGAGGCCATCGCGCTGGTGAATGGGCGCAGCTACGGGAATATGGCGTGCATCTTCACGACCGACGGCGCCAATGCGCGGCGTTTCCGCTACGAAGTGAACGCCGGGAACGTGGGCATCAACGTGGGAGTGGCCGCGCCGATGTCGACGTTTCCCTTCAGCGGATGGGGCGAGAGCTTTTTCGGCGACCTGCACGCGCAGGCGCACCATGCAATGGAGTTTTTCACGCAGACGAAGGTTGTGGTGGAACGGTGGCCGAAGGAGTGGAGCCGGAAGTTCTGAAAGACAGGGAACAAGGGAACAAGGGAGCAAGGGAACGAGAAAACAAAGAATCGCGAGGGCGAGAGGACTTGGACTGGGGACGCAGGGACTGGGGACTAAGCAAGGAGAACGTATGAAAGAGCTGTTGGTGGGGAATGCGCCCTGCTCGTGGGGCACGCTGGAGCATCAGGATCAGAGCCAATCGATTCCGTTTAACCAGATGCTGGACGAGCTGGTAGAGACGGGTTACACGGGCACGGAACTGGGCGACTGGGGCTATATGCCGACGGACCCGGCGCGATTGAGCGAGGAGCTGGCCAAGCGAAACAACGTGGTGATGCTGGGGGCGTATGTGCCGGTGGCAATGAAGAATCCGGCAACGCACAAAGAAGGCGCGGCGAGAGCAGTGAAAACGGCAAAGCTGATTGCGGCCGTGGCGACAACCCAGCCGCCGTACCTGGTGCTGGCCGACGACGCGGGCACCGATGAGGTGCGCACGCAACGCGCGGGGCGCATCCGGCCGATGGATGGCCTGAGCAAGGACGAGTGGAGAGTCTTTGCGCGGGGCGCAGACGAAATTGCGCACGGTGTATTCGATGAGACCGGGCTGCGGACGGTATTTCATCACCATTGCGCGGGCTATGTGGAGACGCCGGATGAGATTGCGACGCTGCTCGATATGACGAGCCCGGATCGGCTGGGGCTGGTGTTCGATACCGGTCATTACGTGCACGGCACGGGCGGTGAAGATGGAAATCTGGTGCCCGCGCTCAATCGATTCAAGGAGCGCATTTGGTACATCCACCTGAAGGACCTGGAGCCGAATGTTGCACATCGCAGCCGCGAGGAGGGATGGGATTATTTCACGGCGATGCGGAATGGCCTGTACCCGGAGTTGGGCAAAGGGTGCATCGACTTCCCTGCCCTGTTGCGCTGGCTGGCGGCGCGCGACTACAAAGGATATGCTCTCGTGGAGCAAGACATCCTGCCCGGAATGGGAACTCCCAAGGAGAGCGCGGCAAGGAGCCGGAAGTATCTGAGGTCGATTGAGAGCCATTTTGTGGGAGCGCAAGCCGTGGGCGCCAGCTCGTAGCCTGTAGCCGGTAGCCTGTAGCTGAATTCGTGCGGGCCGGAGAAGATCAGTCGGTTCATTTGTAATTTGACAATCCTCCAAGTAGATGTGCGGGTGGGGACACCCGCACGGCAGCCGGTCTGGAGACCGGCGCCAAAACTAACGAGGGGTTTCGAGGAAAGCAATGAGCGGAATGAAATTGCATTTTGGAATGATTGGAGCGGGGCGGATTGGGAAGGTTCACGCGGAGACGCTTGCGTTTCGCTTGCCGGAGGCGGAGATCGTTAGTATCGCCGACGTGAATCGCGAGGCCGCGGAGACATTGGCTGCGAGGTGCGGCATTCCCAAGGTTGTTGCGACGGCCGAGGAAGTCATCGGCGATCCCAAAGTTGATGCAGTGCTGATTTGCACGCCCACTGGCACTCATGCGGATCTGATTGTGCAGGCGGCGAAAGCGGGCAAGCAGATTTTCTGCGAGAAGCCGATCGCATTCAGCCTGGACAAGATTGATATGGCGCTGGCGGCAGTGGAGAAAGCGGGCGTAAAACTGCAGATCGGGTTCAACCGGCGGTTCGACTCGAATTTCAGGCGTGTGCGGCAGGCGGTGGCGAAAGGCGAGATCGGCCAGCCGTGCCTGATGCACATTATCAGCCGCGATCCTGCGCCGCCGTCGATTTCGTATATTCGCACGTCGGGCGGGATTTTTCTCGACATGATGATTCACGACTTCGATATGGCGCGATTCCTGATCGGCGACGAGGTGGAGGAGATATACACCACGGGAGGCGTGATCGCCGAGCCCGAAATCGGCGAGGCAGGCGACTTGGATATGGCGGTCGTGGTGTTGCGCTTCAAGAACGGAACGATCGGCACCATCGATAACAGCCGCAAGGCGGTGTTCGGTTACGACCAGCGCGTGGAGATTCTGGGAACCAAAGGCAAGATCGCGAGCGAAAATCGATTCCCGAACGAGGTTGTCGTCAGCACTGGCGAGTCAATTTACAGCGACCGGCCGCTAGAGTTCTTCATGGACCGCTATCCGGAGAGCTTTGCGCTTGAGGTCGCGGAGTTTGTGCAGGCAGTGATCGAAGACAAGCCGACGCCTGTGACGGGCGCCGATGGGCGCGTGCCGGTGGTGATGGCGCTGGCGGCGAAGAAGTCCTTTGACGAACACAGGCCAGTGAAGCTCGCTGAGGTTTCGGCGTGAAACGATCCGCGCTGATTTGCATTCTGACTGACGTACACCTTTGGGTGCCTGTTGTTGTGCTCATTCTGGGAACCGCGCTGCTGATGACGCTGAGGTGAACCGGTGAGCAAGACGACGACCACTGCGGCAACTCGGTCCACTATTTCCTTGCACAAGCTGGGAGTGTTCTGCGGGCTTTCGGCCGCCGTGTGGCTGGGAAGCGCGGAAGCGCCGACGAAGCTGGTGAACGAAGGCTTTTCACCGTTCCTAATTTCGATGGGGATGGTGATGGGCGCGTTTGTGGCGCGCTGGACGATTCCCACAATGCTGAAGGGCACGGGATTCGTGTTCGACGATCTGCGCGAAAAGCCACACCTGATGGTGTGGGCGCTGGTGGGCGGAATGCTGTGGGCCGTGGCCAATACGCTGACGATTTTTGCGGTGCGCAACGTGGGTTTGGCGATCGCGTTTCCGCTGTGGAATACGAACAGTTTGGTGGGGCTCTTCTGGGGCTGCCTGCTGTTCAAAGAGCTGCGCGGCTCGAGGGCGAAGGACTGGGCCAAGGTGATTGGCGGCGCGGGGGCGATTGTGTTTGGCGCGGCGGTTCTGGCTGTGGCCACGGCGCAGCAGAATGCGGGCACGCCGGGCAAGGCTGCCATTGGAATCATCGCCGCGCTGGGCGCGGGCGTTCTGCTAGGCACGATGTACATTCCCTATCGCAAGGCATACATCAGCGGGATGAACCCGCTGTCGTTCGTGACGATTTTTACCTTTGGCGAACTGGGAACGGTGTTTCTGCTGGGATGGATTTTCTATGGCGGCACGGGGCCGCTGCTGGCCGAGCTCAATCGCGCGCGGCCGATGCTGTTCTGGCCGTTCGTGGGCGGATTCTGCTGGGTGATCGGCGACCTGTTCCAGCAGTACGCGGCGAAGTACATCGGGATCGGGCGCGGAATTCCACTCTCGAATACGAATCAGCTTTGGGGATTGGCGTGGGGTGCGCTGGTGTTCGGCGAGTTCGTAGGATTGACGACTGGCGGGAAACTGCTGATCCTGACCGGATCGATCATCATGATCGCCGGCGCGGTGTCGATCAGTTTGGCTGCGCCGCCGCCCGGGGAGATGACGAACTGGAACGCGGCGATGCATCGCGAGTGCGACCGCTATGGATTAGATAAGGAGAACGTAGCCGCTGTGGTTGCCGGCAACGATCCGCTGGCCGACAATAAGCATCCGCGCCGCTGGTGGGAGGTTCTGATCGTGTGCGTGGCGAGCGGCATTTTCCTGTGGCTCGCCGTGGGCACGCGTGCACAGCACATCTACGTGAACCTGCCGTGGATGATTGTGCTGATTGTTGGCACGATTATTCCGCTGGGCCTGTGCGGAACGCTGCTGTGGAGAAGGACGCGGTTCTCGTAGGCGCGGCGCCGACCGGTGGGCGCATTTCGCGGTCCACCTAACCGTCTGAATACATTAGATTTACTCTTATCTCCTTGCCGAACTTGGCAGCCTCGGCGGCCTTCGTCCCGTCGACCCCGAAAAGTCGATCGCGCATGACGCCGGCCGCGATTCCAGCGCAAGAAACTCCGGAGATTTGCGACTTTACTGAACGTCATGAAGAGTGAACCTTGTCACATCTGGTGACACATGTCGGGGCATAGAATGACGGCGGTGCGAGGAAGGTGCTCCGCGCTTTTGAGCTTCGGAGAAGCGGAGTCTCCACACAGATCCCCCAGGTGCGGACATGGCAACAGAATTAGAAATTGAGAAAAAGAAGACGATTGGCGACAAGATCGCGGAGCTGGCGGCGAGGCGCGCAGAACTTGAACTGGGCGGGGGCAAAGAACGCATCGACCGACAGCACGCTTCGGGCAAGCTCTCGGCGCGCGAACGCGTAGAGCGGCTGGTGGACCGCGGCAGCTTTGAGGAAATCGGACTCTTTAGCCGGCACCGCGCGACGTACTTCGGCATGGCCGAGAAGGAACTGCCGGCCGACGGCGTGGTGACCGGCTGCGCGACCATTGACGGGCGACTGGTGCATCTGGCGAGCCAGGATTTCACGGTGGCGGGCGGAGCCGCGGGCGAGACGCACTGCAACAAAGTGGCCGAGATGATGGCCATGAGCCTGAAGACGGGCAGCCCGTTCGTCTTTGTCAACGATTCGGGCGGGGCGCGCGTGCAGGAGGGGATCGACAGCCTGGCGGGATACGCGCGGGTTTTCTATCACAACGTGATGCTGTCAGGGACGGTGCCGCAGATCTCACTGATCTGCGGGCCTTGCGCGGGCGGCGCGGCGTACAGCCCGGCGCTGACGGATTTTGTGATTCAGACCGAGCAGGCGCGGATGTTCATCACCGGGCCGCAGGTGATCAAACAAGTGACGGGCGAAGAGGTGAGCGCCGAGGAGTTGGGCGGGGCGCAATCGCAGATGCACTACTCGGGGGTGGTACACCTGATCGCGCGCGACGACGAGGAGGCGATCGAGCTTTGCCGGCGGCTGTTGAGCTTTTTGCCGGCGAACAATGTCGAGGACCCGCCGCGACTGCCCTTCAGCGGGCGGATGCGCGCCGATGCGGAGATGAGCGGGACTGTTCCCGTTGACCCGAAGGTGGCCTACGACGTTCGCGGCGTGATTGTGCGCGTGGTGGACAACCAGGATTTTCTCGAGATACAACCGGAGTTTGCCGCGAACATGGTGATCGGGTTCGGGCGCCTGCAGGGGCGGCCGGTGGGAATTGTGGCCAATCAGCCGTGCGTACTGGCCGGCGCGCTGGACATCGATGCGTCAGACAAGTCAGCGCGGTTCGTGCGCTTCTGCAACGCATTCAACATTCCGCTGCTGACGTTTGTGGACGTGCCGGGATTTTTGCCGGGCGTGGAGCAGGAGCGAGGGGGAATCATCCGGCATGGGGCCAAGCTGCTGTTCGCCTACTCGGCGGCAACAGTTCCGAAGATCACCGTAGTTTTGCGCAAGGCGTATGGCGGCGCATACATTGCGATGTGCTCGAAGGGCCTGGGGGCGGATCGCGTGGTGGCTTGGCCAACGGCGGAGATTGCGGTGATGGGGGCAGAGGGCGCGGCAGAGATCGTCTTCCGCAGGGAGATCGATGCGGCCGAGGACAAGGCGGCTCGGCGCAAGGAACTGGTAGACGAGTACCGGGAGACGTTTTCGAATCCATATGTGGCGGCGGGCCGGCGGCTGGTGGACGACATTATTGACCCCGCGGAAACACGTCGATATGTTGTACGAGCATTGGAATCGCTACACGGAAAGCGCGAACTGCGGCCGCAGAAGAAACATGGATTGATTCCGCTGTAAAACACCACCCCGGCGACCTCCGGGCTCTTCGAGCCACCCATCGCCGGAGCGCAGTAAGGAGGCGGGGCGTGAAGCTTCATTGGACGGAATGGTTAGTCGTGACGGCGGTCGTGGGTGTGGCATGCACGGCAATTTATGCGGGATTGATGCGTGCCATGCGGCGCGCCGTGGCCGAGAAGCAACAGGAGACCGAACGGCAGTTGAGCGCGATGGCCACGACCGTGAAGGCACTGCAGGCACGCGTGGCGGAGCTTGGCGGACTGAATGCGACGCCCGCAACGCAGGGTGAGAGCGCGGCGACCTCCATTACAACGGAAAACGAAGGCGGAAGGAAACAAGAATCGCCCGAGCCGGAGATTGTTGCGGTGCTGACCGCGGCGGCGACGACGTTTCTCGGCAAGAAAGCGCACGTTCGCTCGGCGCAACTGGCGCCGGCAGAGCGGAATAGCGCGGGGGCCTGGGCGCAGCAGGGACGCGCGTTTGTGCAAACCTCGCATAACCCGCGTTCGAGAGGCTGAGCGCGGCAATAGGTTTTGAAGGAAAGGAAGCGGCACGTTGAAGCTTCAGATCACGATCGACGGAAAGGCGTACGAGGTTGACGTAGAGGTTCTGGAAGACGAGGAGAGCGCACTGGCGCCGAACTACGCCTGGCACCATGCGACGCACGCGGCAAATTCACACGCACAGGACCAGTCGGCCGCGTGGGACGGCGAGGGAAGGATTTGCCACAGCCCGGTGATGGGTTTGGTGATCAAGGTGAACGTAAAGCCGGGACAGGCCGTGGAAGCCGGCGAGCTGGTTCTGGTTCTGGAAGCGATGAAGATGGAGACGAACGTGACCGCGCCGCGCGCTGCAACAGTGAAGAGCGTAGATGTAGCGCCGGGCGATCCAGTGAAACTGAACCAAGTGTTGCTTGAGTTCGAATGAGAGCGCGCCAGGCGGGTTCGCCGGCAACAGAGCAAGGGGTCGTGATGGGCGATGTGCAGGAGGAGTTGAAGCGGGTTCCCGGGATCAGATTCGTGGATCACGTGGCGATCGCGGTGAAGCAGGGCGAGCTTGAGACCCAAGTGAGAGCGTACGAGAGGCTTGGCTTCAGGGAGATTCACCGCGAGGAAGTGCGCGGCGGGGATCAGGTGCGCGAGGCGCTTCTGCAGATTGACGAGGGACCGAATCTGATTCAGCTTCTGGAGCCGCTATCTCCTGATTCGCCGGTGCAGAAACTCATCGATAGAAACGGCGGACGTGGCGGGCTGGCGCACGTGGCCTTTCGCGTGGAGAGCGCAGAGCGCGCCTTTGACGCGATGCAGGCTGACGGTTTTCAACTGATCGACAAGGCTCCGCGCAAGGGCTCGCGGGGAACTACGGTTTTCTTTGTGCATCCCAAGTCGCGGGCCGAGGGAGCATTTGGGTTTCTCATCGAGATGGTGGAAGACCCCCGAGGGCAAGTGAGAGAAGGTGGCGATGGATCATTTGCTTGAGGAGTTTCCTGCGGTCAGCACAGCGGAGTGGGAGTCGGCGATTGCGCGGGACCTGAAGGGCGCCGACTACGAGAAACGGCTGATCTGGCGCAGCGAAGAGGGACTCGCGGTGAAGCCGTATTATCGCGCCGAGGATTTGAAGGATCTGGCGGGCATGGATGCGGCGCCGGGAGCGTTTCCTTACCGGCGGGGCACGCGCACGACAGGCGATTGGCAGATTCGCGAAGAGATTGACGCGGCGGATGTGGAAAGCGCAAATCGCGCGGCATGCGCCGCAGTTAACGCCGGCGCCGAGGGGATTGCATTCAGCGGGCTTTTGGTTAAGCGCGCCGATGAATTGGACGTGCTACTCGCAAATCTCGATGAAATTCCCGTTCATTTCGAGCGCGCCGACGAGCGATTGTTACGGTTGCTGATCGAGTGGCTCGGTAAGGGGAAGAGCGCAGCGCGAGTCTCAACCGGATGCGACGCGACGGCGAGCGTCGACTTTGCGGCGGAAGTGGTCGGCTGCGCGCCAGAAGGATTTGTGCCGTTCACGATTCATGGCGAGGCATTCGAGGAAGCCGGAGCGACGGCAACGGAAGAAGTAGGATTCATTCTGGCGGCTGGGGTCGATTTTTTATCTGCAATGCAGGAGCGCGGCGTGGAAGGGGAGCGCGCGGCAGCGGCGCTTGAGTTCAGCTTTGCCATGGGCTCGAAAACCTTTTCCCAGATTGCCAAGCTGCGCGCCTTCCGCATGGTGTGGGCGCGCGTAATCGAGAGCTTTGGCGGCACGCGTTCAGGGGCCAGGGCACGCATTGCGGCGCGCACTTCGCGTTGGAACAAGACGGTCTATGATCCGCATGTAAATATTCTGCGCGCCACCACCGAAGCGATGGCCGCGGTGCTGGGCGGCGCGGACTCGGTGACGGTTGCGCCGTTTGACGCGTGCTACAAACAGCCCGATGAGGAGAGCCGAAGGCTGGCGCGCAATACGCAGCTCCTGCTGAAGCATGAGGCGTGGATGGGCCGCGTGGCCGATGCGGGAGGCGGGTCGTATTTCATCGAAGCGCTGACAGATTTTCTGGCGCGCGAAGGCTGGAAGCGCATGCAGGAGATCGGGACGCGCGGCGGCTACCGGAAGGCGCGAGCAGAAGGGCTGATCGCGAAGATGATGGGACGCTCGATGGCTGGGAGGGAAAAGGCGGTTGCGTTGCGCCGACGCGTGCTGGTGGGAACAAATCAATTCGCGAATCCGGCCGAGCGGGCGTTGGAGCGAGTTGAGGCCACGCGAATGAGCGAGACGAAGCGCGGAGCGCAACCTTATGAGGAGATGCGCCTGCGCACTGAACGGCACGCGGCCTTGACGGGCGTGACGCCACGGGTATTGCTGGCTGAGGTTGGCAACGTGAAGATGCGCACAACGCGCTCGAATTTCGCGGCCAACTTTTTCGCCTGTGCCGGATTCGAGACGGTAACGCGGCGGCTCAAAAAGGCAACGGAGATCGCCGCGGCGGAAGGCGACCTGATTGTGCTTTGCAGCGCCAATGCGGAATACGAGGCGATTACCGCGGAGCTGATGGCGAAACTGAAGGAACTGGGCCGGACGACTCCGGTGATTGTTGCGGGAACTCCCGAAGACACCGAAAAGCTTGCGGCGGCGGGGGTTGCGGATTTTGTGCACATGCGCAGCAATCCAGTGGAAGTGTTGACGAAGTGGCAGGAACGGATGGGAATCAAAAGCTGACGATGCGGCCTGACTTTACAAAGATCGATTGGAAGCCGACGACGGTGGGAGCATCGGCGCACGAAGCCTACGAATGGCTTTCGCCCGAGCGCATCGAGCTAAAGAGTTTTTATACGCATGAGGATTTGGCGGGGCTCGAGCACCTGAATTACGCGGCGGGCATTTCGCCTTACTTGCGCGGGCCATACGCGACGATGTATGCAATGCGCCCGTGGACGATCCGGCAGTATGCGGGCTTCTCAACCGCAGAGGAGTCGAACGCGTTTTATCGGCGTAACCTGGCGGCGGGGCAGCGCGGGCTCTCTGTGGCCTTCGATTTGGCCACGCACCGAGGCTACGACTCCGATCATGAGCGCGTTGCGGGCGACGTGGGCAAAGCGGGCGTGGCCGTCGATTCAGTCTTGGACATGAAGACTTTGTTCCACCGCATTCCGCTGGAGCAGATGTCGGTTTCAATGACGATGAACGGGGCGGTACTGCCGATCATGGCGTTCTATATTGTTGCGGCGGAAGAACAGGGCGTGACGCCGGAGGCACTGAGCGGGACCATTCAGAACGACATTCTGAAGGAGTTCATGGTCCGCAACACGTACATCTATCCGCCTGCGGGATCGATGCGCATCATCGGCGATATTTTCCGCTACTGCGCGACGAAGATGCCGAAGTTCAACTGCATCAGCGTTAGCGGATACCACATGCAGGAAGCGGGGGCGACGGCCGACCTGGAGCTGGCCTACACGCTGGCCGACGGGTTGGAGTACTTGCGCGCCGGCGTTGCGGCCGGGCTGGATGTGGATGAGTTTGCGCCGCGGATTTCGTTTTTCTGGGGCGTGGGCATGAACCATTTTATGGAGATTGCCAAGATGAGGGCGGCGCGCATGATTTGGGCGAAGCTGGTGAAAAGCTTCGGCGCAAAGAATCCGAAATCGCTGGCGCTGCGCGCGCACTCGCAGACATCGGGATGGAGCCTGACGGCGCAGGATCCGTATAACAACGTGGTGCGCACATGCGTCGAGGCGCTGGCCGCGGCATTTGGGGGCACGCAATCGTTGCACACAAACGGGCTTGACGAAGCGTTGGGCCTGCCCACGGATTTCTCAGCACGGATCGCGCGCAACACGCAGCTAACCCTGCAACTGGAGACGGGAATCACGCATGTGGTGGACCCGTGGGCGGGATCGTACTACGTGGAGCGGCTGACGCACGAGCTGATGCACAAGGCCTGGGGCCTTATCGAGGAGATTGAGCGGCTGGGTGGAATGGCAAAGGCGATTGAGACGGGCGTGCCAAAGATGCGCATCGAAGAAGCGGCCGCGCGCAGGCAGGCGGGCATCGATGCGGGGCGCGATGTGATTGTAGGCGTAAACGCTTACCCGGCGCCGGAGGAGCCGGAGATTCCCGTGCTCGATATCGACAACGCGGCGGTGCGGACGGCACAGGTAAAACGCCTTGAGCAGTTGAAGCGCAAGCGCGATGCGAACGCGGTGCGCGAGGCGCTGGGGAAGCTGGAGCGCTCGGCGAAAACCGGTGACGGAAATCTGCTGGAGTGCGCGGTGGAAGCGGCGCGCAAACGAGCAACGCTGGGCGAGATTTCGTTGGCTCTCGAACATGTGTGGGGGCGCTACGAGGCGACGACGCGCACGATCGCCGGTGTGTACCTAGCGGAAAGCGCCAATGGAGAGGAATTCAAGAAAGCGCGGCGAATGGTGGAAGAGTTCGAGCGCGAAGAAGGACGGCGGCCACGCATTCTGGTGGCGAAAATGGGCCAGGATGGGCACGATCGCGGAGCGAAAGTGATTGCGACAGCTTTCGGTGACATCGGATTCGATGTGGACGTGGGACCGCTTTTCCAAACGCCGCGCGAGGTGGCGCGATTTGCGATGGACAGCGACGTGCATGTGGTGGGCGTGTCGAGCCTGGCCGCGGGCCACAAGACGCTTGTGCCGCAACTGATTGATGAGCTGCGCACGCTGAGCCGGGACGACATTCTGGTGGTTGTGGGCGGCGTGATTCCGCCGCAGGACTACAGGTTCCTGTATAACGCGGGTGTGGCGGGAATCTACGGGCCGGGTACGGTGATTCCGATGGCGGCGCAAAAGATTTTGGAAATGCTTAGCGCCGCGGTGATCGGTTAGGTGAGCGTGATGAGAAGCGCGTTGCGCGAATTGCCGGGATGCGGAACTCCGGAGGCACCGGCGCCTGCGAAGAGGCACCGGCCGCTTTCGCGCGAAGAGTACCGCGACGGAATTTTACACGGCGACTGCACTGTGCTGGCGCGAGCCGTAACGCTGATCGAGAGCACCCGCGAGGCGGATCGCGAGGTGGCCGAGCAGATTGTGGAAGATTGCCTGCCCGCCGCGGCGGGCGATTCGATTCGCGTGGGGATTACGGGGGTTCCGGGCGCGGGCAAGAGCAGCATGATTGAAGCACTGGGCGGGTTTCTGATCGCGGAAAAGAAAGAAAAAGTCGCGGTACTGGCGATCGACCCCAGCAGCCAGATTTCAGGCGGAAGCATTTTAGGCGACAAGACGCGGATGCCCACGCTGTCCGCGAGCGAGATGGCATTTATCCGGCCGTCGCCTTCGCGCGGCATGGCCGGCGGCGTTGCGCAGCGGACGCGGGAGGCAATGCTGCTGTGCGAGGCAGCGGGATACCGGAACATTCTGGTGGAGACGATCGGCGTGGGGCAATCAGAGACGGCAGTGCATGAGATGGTGGACTTTTTTCTGCTGATCACTCTGGCCGGCGCGGGCGATGAGTTGCAGGGAATCAAGCGCGGCGTGATGGAGTTGGCCGACCTGGTGGCGGTTAACAAGGCCGATGGAGCGAATTTGGCAGCCGCGGAGCGCGCACGCGCCGAGGCGCAGAACGCGCTGCACTTTTTTCCGGCATCGGGGTCGGGATGGACGCCGCGCGCGATGACCTGCTCTGCACTAACAGGAGCGGGGATTCGCGAATTGTGGGAGCGCGTGCATGAGTACGCGGTGCTGACGCGAGGCAACGGCTGGTTTGCCGCGAGCCGGCGTGAGCAACAGCGGCGATGGTTGCACGAGATGATCGATCAGTCCCTGCGGCAGCGATTCCTGGCCCATGGGGCAGTACGTAGCCGCATGGAGGCACTGGAGCGCGACGTGGTGGAGGGACGAACGACGTCGTTTCGCGCGGCGCGGACGCTGCTTGCTGCTTATTCCGATTCCGATCGCCCCTGAAGACAAGCGATCACTTCATCCAGCGCGGACTGCCACGTCGGAAGCTCGAGACCGAAGCGGGCATGGAGTTTGGCGTTGGACAGGACGGAGTTGCGAGGGCGCGCGGCAGGGGTGGGATAGTCTTCGGTGGCGATCGGAATCAGCTCCGGCACTTTCACGCCGAGACGCTCGGACGCGCGGGCGAAGATGGCCTGCGCGAAACCGAACCAGGAGACAGAGCCGGCACTGGTCATGTGGTAAAGGCCGGACCAGTCCTGTGGCGAGCCAAAGCGGCCAGCCAACACACCCGTGACGATCGCATGCGTCGCGCGGGCCAGTTCGATCGAGGTTGTCGGCGCGCCGACCTGGTCGTCAACAATGGAGAGCCGGTCGCGCTCACGCGCCAAGCGGAGCATGGTGAGCAAAAAATTGCTGCCGTGCGGCCCGTAAACCCAACTGGTGCGAAAGATGAGGTAGCGAGCGCGGGAGTTCTGGACGGCCTGCTCGCCGGCCAACTTACTGGCGCCGTAAACGCTGAGCGGCGCTGGTGAATCGTCTTCCGTCCACGGCTCTCGCTTGCTGCCGTCGAAGACGTAATCCGTGGAATAGTGGACGAGGAGGGCGTTGCGTTCGGCGGCTTCCTCCGCAAGGACGCGAGGAGCGAGGGCGTTGATGGCATGGGCCAGAGCCATCTCCGATTCAGCGCGATCGACGGCTGTGTAGGCGGCAGCATTGAGAATCACGTCGGGCGCGGAGCGGCGAACAAGGCCGCGCGTCTGATCGGGGTCGGCGAGATCGACGGACTCGCGATCGACAGCGACGATGGGACCGACGGCGGCAAAGAGACGTTCGAGCTCGCGGCCGAGCTGACCAGCGTTGCCAACGATGAGAATGCGCGGATTTCGCGACGGATCGGCGGCCGGAGTTTGTGTTGGCGTATCCGTCATGCGTGGACTCAAAGAAAAACTCCGGTGTGCACTGCTCGCATTTTAACTGGACTGGCCGGCAGAGTTCGCGCCGAAGCACAATTCCCCGTACAATTTAAGGCAGGAGTTCTTCCGCGATGCGACTGGTTTATTGCGATGCCAATGCCACCACACCCCTTCTGCCTGAGGTGGTGGAGGCGATGCGCCCGTACTGGATGGAGGAGTTTGGGAACGCTTCGTCGATTCATTTGCAGGGCCAGAAGGCGCGCACGGCCGTGGACCATGCGCGGGAGACGCTGGCGCGGTTTTTCCATTGCCGCGAGGCGGAGGTGGTGTTCAACTCCGGCGGCACCGAGGCGGACAACACGGCGATCTTCGGACTGCTGCGCCCGGGCGATCACTTCATCACGACGTCAATTGAGCACTCGGCTGTGTTGCGCGCCGCCGACCGGGTGGCAGAGCGCGGCGTAGAGGTCACATTTGTCGCGCCTAGCGCGAACGGGCTGATCGATCCCGAAGAGATGCGGCGTGCGATCCGGCCTGCGACGCGGCTGATCAGCGTAATGCTGGCAAATAATGAGACAGGCGTGCTGCAGCCGGTGGAAGAGATCGGCAGAATCGCCGCGGAGGCCAAGGCCTTCTTCCACATCGACGCGGTGCAGGGCGCGGGTAAGGTTACGTTTGACGTGCGGCGCTTCGGGTGCCATCTGTGCTCGATCAGCGCGCACAAGATCCACGGGCCGAAGGGCGTGGGAGCGATGTATGTGCGGCGCGGAACACCCTTGGAGCCGCTGATTGTGGGCGGAAGTCACGAACGGCGCCAGCGCGCCGGGACGCAGAATGTGCCCGGCATCGTGGGGCTTGGCAAAGCTGTCGAGCTGGCGATGGAGAGCTTTGAGGATGGGACGATGGAGCGCGTTGCAGGGCTGCGCGACCGACTGGAGGCGGGGATTCTCGCAATTTCCGGCACCGGCGTGAATGGCGCGGGCGCGCCGCGCGCAGGGAACACGACGAACATTCACTTTGAGCAGGCGGAGGGAGAGGCGCTGGTGATCGCGCTGGATTTGAAGGGCGTTGCCGTGAGCGGAGGGTCGGCATGCCATTCTGGATCGACGGAACCGAGCCACGTGCTGATGGCGATGGGACTGGACAAGAACGCGGCACTGGCCAGCTTGCGGTTTAGTTTGCTGAAAACGGCAACCGATGAAGATGTGGACCATGTGTTGCGCGTGGTTCCGGAGGCGGTGGAACATCTGCGGGCGCTCGCGCCTGAGGTGGCGGGAAGACTTGGATAGGAAGCATATTTCACGATGAACCAGAGCACAACCATTGCGGTGGCGATGTCCGGAGGGGTGGACTCCTCGACGGCAGCGGCGATCCTTGCGCATGAGGGCGACGGCTCCGGCTCCGCTGTTTCGCGGAACATGGTGGTTGGTCTGACTCTGCAGCTTTGGGATCAGACGCGGCTGGCGGGCAAGCACGGCATTCCAGATACGCCGAAGGCGGGGCGCTGCTGCTCGCTGGACGATGTGTACGACGCGCGGCGCGTGGCGGAGCACCTGGGGATTCCGTATTACGTGGTGAACCAGGAGGAGCGCTTCGAGCGCGACGTGGTGCGGCCGTTTGTCGATGAGTATCTCGCCGGGCGCACGCCGATTCCCTGCTCTCTCTGCAACAACCACATCAAGTTCGATCAACTGCTCAAGACGGCGCGCAGCATTGGAGCGGATCGGATCGCGACGGGACACTACGCAGTGAACGAGTTCGACGAGACGCGCGGGCGATGGATTCTCAAGCGGCCCGCGGATCTGGCGAAGGACCAGACGTATTTCTTGTTCGGGCTGACGCAGGAGCAGCTCGCGCGCACGCTGTTTCCGCTTGGGCACATGACCAAGCCGGAGGTGCGCGAGACGGCGCGGCGGCACGGATTGACGCTGGCCGAGAAGCCGGACTCGCAGGAGATCTGCTTCGTCCCGGGCGGCGACTACAAGCAGTTCATCACGGCGTATCTCGAGGAGCAGGGCGAGGCGACCTCAGAGACGGCGGGCGAACTTGTCGCAGCGAACGGCGAAGTGATCGGGCGACACGCGGGCATCCACAACTTTACCGTGGGGCAGCGCAAGGGATTGGGCGTGGCGAGTTCAGCGCCGCTCTATGTGCTCAACATCGATCCATCGAGCCATCGCGTGACGGTGGGCGCAGACGCCGAGTTGGCGACACTCACGCTGCACGCTCGGCAACTGAACTGGATCAGTGTTGCGGAGCTCAAGGGGCCGATGCGCGTGCGCGCGAAGATCCGGCACCGGCACGAGCCTGCGTGGGCTACGCTGGAGCCGGCGGGCGACGAAGAGGCGGTTGCCACCTTTGATGAGCCACAGCGCGCGGTGACCCCGGGACAGGCAGCGGTCTTTTTCGACGGCGATGAAGTGGTGGGCGGGGGATGGATCGTTTGACGCCGGCGCAGTCAGCTTCAGTTTAGCGGATCAAGCAGCACATAAAAACACCTGGCGGGCGCGGCTCTGCTACTTCGGCCTTTTCATTTCGAAGCGGTCGTGTGTGCGAACGTAGGTTGGGCCGCCCATGCGGCCGATTGCATTCAACTTGTCGGGATCGATTTTGTAGCCGTCGAGCAATGACTCAAGCACATGGAATCGGAGGACCTCGCCGAGCACGAGGATGCTTCCGCCGGGTCTGTCGCTGACGGACACGATCTGGTGCAGGCGACATTCCATCTGCGCCTTGCTCTCGGCTACGCGCGGCGGCTTGACGAGATCGCTGGCGATTGGGGTAAGGCCAGACAGCTCAAACTCGTCCACTTCAGGCGCAACCTCAGCCGAGCTCATATTCATCTGCGCGGCGAACTCCTCAGAGACGATGTTGACAACGAACTCGCCGGTGGCCCTGACGTTTTCAAGCGTGTCCTTATACGGGCGCGGGCCGGAACGGACCGATGTGGAGAAGCAGACGACGGGCGGATTGGATCCGCAGGCGGTGAAGTAGCTGAAGGGAGCAAGATTTCTGACGCCGGCCGCATCGACGGTGGAGACGAAGGCGATAGGCCGCGGCACAATCATGCCGATCATGAGTTTGTAAATATCGTCGGCCGCGATCTGGGCAGGATCCAGTACCCGCATCTTTCAAACCTATTTCGATCGGCCTCGCGTTTCCTGGGGAACGTGGGTGAGCCCTAGACAAACATATCGTGATCGCGCGGCGGCGGATTGGACCGCGAACCGGGCTCAGGCACTCCGCCGCGCAACGATTCGACAACTGCTTTCACGGAGGCCAAAATCGCCGAGAATTGGCGGATGGGCTTATTGACGGCATCGGTCATGAAGTGGCCGGTGCGGTCGAGAGTGTCGAGAACGTGAGAGAGCATCGCGTCAAGGCGGGTGGCCTGGTTGCGCGCGCGCGTAATAATTTCATTAGCCGCGAATTGCACATCGGCGGTCTGCACGCGCAGGGAGTGAGTGAGGGCAGCCAGATCGTCGGCGGTTTGTTCGATCTTCGGGGTCAGGCGCGTGACCAGCGCGCGGGTATTGTCGATGAGCGGAGTCACCGAGGATTGGAACGCCTCGAACTTCTCGTCCGCGGCACGCGCCGCCTTGCGCATGGTAATAAAAGCGGCGAACATGACGATAGCCTGGACTAGCATGGCCAACGCGACCAGTGCGAACAGGGCGAGCTGAATGGTCTGAGTGTCTAGCTTTGACATGATGACGATCTCGCGCAGGAACTCTGCGGGCCTGCGAACAACTGCTGCAACACGCTCCCTTGGCGAAGGCAGCGGCTATTGTCCCGGAGCCGGCGCGGGCACCCGATTCGATCACACCCGCATTCGGCGCCGGAAGGAACATTCAGATGTGAGGCCGGCACGGGCCAATGAAGCTCGCCGGATCTCAATACTCGTGCGTTTCGGGCTCGCCGCTTGCGGACTTGTAAGCCGTGCGGCCAGCGTCCACGGCCGCAGTGACACGAGTGGACTGATCGGCGACCAGATTCTTGCCGCGCTCGACAAACTCTTCCCACTGTGCCCGCCCGCGATCGACAACTTCCCGGCCACGATCGGCGTATTCGCTCACCTGTTCCTTGCTCTTGTCGACAAAGGCGCTTATCTGCTCCTTGCCGCGATCGACGATGGCGCTGACGTTCTCCGCAGCTTCGCGCGTGCGCGCACGGAGATACTCGGCGCTCTCGCGAGCTCCAGAAGCGATGTCCTCGCGCGTTTCCTTGCCGCTCTTTGGCGCATAGAGAATGCCGACCAGAGCGCCGACACCTAATCCGGCCAAAAACCAGGCCAAACCGTAAGACTTGCTATCCTCTGCCATAACGAAACCTCCTCTTTCCACTGCGCTCAATGAATGCCTGAGACTACCAAACCTCTCCAGTTTACCGCAAACAGGCCCCGGGCCGCTGATTCATCGCACCGGAAAGGGGCGGGTCATTCGCCGCAGGCGCAGGTGTGGGCCAGGAGTTCGGCGAAATGGAGGGCCTGGCGAGAGGACAACTGCGCGATCTGCTCGCGGCAACTGAAACCATCGGCGAGGATGATAGTGGTTGGGCCGGCGGATTGAACGGCGGGCAGCAGGCCCTGATTGGCGATGGTTCTAGAGATTTCAAATTTGCCGGCTTCGAAGCCGAAGGGGCCGGCCATCCCGCAGCAGCCGGCCTGGATGGACTCGACTGTCGCGCCCGCTTTGCGTAGCAGCGCGATTTCACTGGCCGGGCCGCCGAAGACGGCTTTGTGATGGCAGTGGCCGTGAACCAGGATGTGCGCGCCTTGAAGTCGGCCGGCGGTAAATTCCGGCGCGCGATCGGCGAGCCAGTCAGCGAGCAGCCAGACTTGCCGGCTCAAGAGCTGGGCGCGTGGATCATTCGGGAAAAGCTCAGGGAGTTCATCTTTGAAGACGCTGGCGCAGCTTGGCTCAAGGAAGATGAAGGGCAGGCCAGCCTCAATTTGCGGGGCCATGCGGTCGAGGACGCGAGAGAGATAGGAACGGGCCGCGCCGAGAAGACCGAAATCGTAGAGCGGACGCCCGCAGCAGATGTGGCCGCGCGGAACTTCGACCTGAAATCCTGCTTGAGTGAGGACGGTTTCGGCGGCGGAAAGCGATTGCGGGTGGTAGTAGTTGTTCCATGTGTCGGTCCACAGCAGGACCACCTGCGGTGAGGCAGCCTTTCGGACAAGATTCGTGCGAGTCGTCACGAATTTCCGCGCCGCTGATCGGGACTTTTGAAAGCTCGAGGCGGCCAGGCGCGGCAACTGGCGTTCGCGGGCTACGCCGGCGATGCGCTTGACGAGCGGGCTCAAGAGCGGGCCGGTCAAAATCGCATTGGTGAGGGACGGGGCGAGCGATCCGTAGCGGGCGAGGCGGTCGGCGAAGCCGAAGAGGTAGTGATGGAGCGGATGCAGCCGGCCTTTGTAGCGCTGGGCGAGGAACTCCGACTTGTAAGCAGCCATGTCCACCTGCACCGGGCACTCGGATTTGCAGGCCTTGCAACTCAAGCAGAGATCGAGGGCCTCGTGCACGGCGCGGCTTTGGAAGCCTTCGTCGCGAAGGGCTCCGGCGAGCATCTCCCACAACAGATGAGCGCGGCCGCGAGTGGAATGCTGTTCGTCTCCCGTGGCGCGGTAGCTGGGACACATAACGCCGCCTTCTGTGTTGCGGCACGAACCCACGCCCACGCAGCGCTCGGTGGCGCGTTCCAGTGAGCCATCGTCTTTGGCGAAGGCGAAGTTGGGCTCCCACCCTATTTGTCCGGTGTGGGAACCCACCCCGGCCAAATAGGATGGGGCACCCGCTGAGAGTGGATGGCGCAGGTTTTGCGTGGGATCGTATACACGCGCGGCGTCTGAAAGCTTGCCTGGGTTCATGCGGTTGTCAGGATCCCAGAGCGCCTTGAATTCCCGGAAGGCCTCGATGAGTTCGGGCCCGAACATTTTCGGCAGCAGAGCGGCGCGCGCCTGGCCGTCGCCATGCTCGCCGGAGAGCGAACCGCCGAATGAGAGCACGATTTCAGCGGCGCGTTCGATGAACTCGCGGAAGATGCGAATGCCCTCGGTGCTGCGAAAGTCGAAGTTGATGCGGGTGTGCACGCAGCCCTGCCCGTAGTGGCCGTAGAGCGGGCTGCGGAAGCCGTATTCGGCCATGAGCCGGTTGATGGCGCGCAGATAATCGCCGAGGCGCTCGGGAGGAACGGCCGCGTCCTCCCAGCCTTCCCAGCGATCGGGCTCGCCGGGCACGAAGACCATGGCGCCAAGCGCGGATTCGCGCACATGCCACACTGCCGCCGCCTCGTCGGGCGCGCAGATGTGAGCGACCGGCGGCGACGGCCACGACTGCGATGCGAGAGACAGCGCGTCGGCCCTGGCTCGAGCCCCTTCAGCGGACCACGCGCCCATTTCGACGAGCAAGAAGCCTACACCGGGGGGAAGCTGGTCGAGTTCGCGCAGCGCGAGGCCCTTGCGGCGCATGAAATCGATCAGTAGAAAATCAAAGCCTTCAAGCCCGATAGGCTTGTGCTCGAGGGCGAGCGGAACCGCGTCGGCGGAGAGGAATGGATCGTTGAAGCCCAGCACAGTGAGCACACGGAAGGGCGGGCTGGCGGTCAGATTGAAAGTGGCGGAGACGACGTTGGCGCAGGTGCCCTCAGAGCCGACCAGCGCGCGGGCGACATTGAAGTTGTTTTCGGGCAGCAACTCGTCGAGGTTGTAGCCGGAGACGCGGCGCGGGATGCGAGGAAACTTTTCTCGGACCAGAGAGGCGTAGCGGTCGCGGATGTGCGCGAGGCCGGAGTAGATTTTGCCCGCGCGGCCGCCGGCGCGGATGAGAGCTTCGAGGCGATCCGGCGGAGTGCGGCCGACGGTCATGCGCGTGCCGTCGTAGAGGACGATGTCGAGCGATTCCACGTTGTCAACGACTTTGCCGCCGAGCAGGCCATGAACGCCGCAACTGTTGTTGCCAATCATGCCGCCGAGGGTGCAGCGGGAATGCGTGGCCGGATCAGGGGCGTAGGTGAGGTGGTGGAGCTCTGCCGCGTCGCGAAGGCGATCGAGAACGACGCCTGGCTCAACACGGGCTAGTCGCTTCGCGGGGTCTAGATCCTCGAGCGAGTTCATGAAACGAGAAAAGTCGAAGACAACGGCCACGTTGACGCACTGGCCGGCGAGGCTGGTACCAGCGCCGCGCGGGAGAACGGCAGCGCCCGTGGCGCGGCAGGCAGCCAGCGCAGCCTCAACGTCGGCGGCGTCGCGCGGAAAAATGACACCGATCGGCAACTGGCGGTAGTTCGATGCATCGGCAGCGTAAAGCGCGCGCGAGCCAAGATCGAAGCGCACTTCGCCGCGAAGAGATTTCCTCAGCAGGGCCTCAAGCTCACGGTGAGCCGAAAATTGCTCGTGGGCGAGTGGCGTGGGGTTGGAAAGGATCGCAAAGGCGGAAGAGCTCACGCTGCAATGGTAGCGCGCCCCGGGGAGGCGGTTGTTAGAGCGGGACGTAATGCGTGCAACAGTGGTCTGGGCAGGTGTTCGCCGTGCGAGATCGGCAGGGTTACCTCGCCGGCCACTCTTCGACAACGACGCCAAGATCGTTGAGCTGACGGATGACGGCTTCGACGTTGCGGCGGACCCTGGGCCGATCTTTGGGCGCGGCGGAGGGAGATTCGGCTACTGCAATCACGCGGCCATAGGGCCACGCGCCCTCAGGAATGGCGGCCACAGCAGAGCTCAGGTCGGAGAGACGCAATTCGAGCTCCTGGCGGCGCGCCGCCGCAGGGCGAAGCATAGTTCCCTGCCCCACCGGGCTGGGATTCGCATCCGGCATGATGATGCGCAGGCCGATTGTGTCGGCTCCAACCGAGAGAAACGGATTGACCCATTGCGCCGGGTCGTGGATATCGATGTACAAGCTCTTGGTGGGCAGCGCGATCTGGTCGAGCTCGGCGCGTTGCTGTTCGCGCTCAGTAGCCTTGGCTTGCGCCTGATGCTCGGCTTTTTCAGCATCCTTTTCGACACCCACCATAACCTGTTCTTCCCTGTGGCAGGCAGCAATAGCCAAAGAGGGAAGCAGGACCAACACCAGCATTCCTTTGTGGCAGGTGTGCGGAATCACGAGATCAAGGATAGCAGGGCGGCCGGGGTGGGTTGCATCAAGAGAGATTGAAGACGCTCAAGCCAAATCAGGAGCCGGATCAGGGGCCGCGCACTGGCTTCTCTTCACTGCTTGCTCGCGATCACGCTTCGCGCGATGGAGTCGAGGATGCCGTTGAGGAAGTTGATCGACTCAGTGGCGCAGTAACGGCGGCCGATCTCAAGCGCTTCGTTGATGACCACAGGGAATGGCGTGGACTTGACGCCGACGAGCTCGGCCACGGCCATGCGCAGCAGATTGCGATCGACGGCGGGCATCCGCTCCAGCCGCCAGTGCGCCGAGTGCTCAGCGATGAGCCCGTCGATCTTCGACTGCTGTTCATGGGCAACCCGGAAAAGTTCCTCGGCAAAATCGCGCACTTCGGGTTCGACGGGATCGCCGGCCTTCCAGAACGTTGCTCGGACCTCGTCGGGAGTCTGATGGCCGATGTCGGCCTGAAACAGCATCTGCATGGCGAGCTCGCGGGACTTGCGGCGATGGCGCGAGGTCAAGCGGGGCCGCCTTGATCGAGCTTCCTGCGCAGGCTGACCATCTCGATGGCTGCGGTGGCGGCCTCAAATCCCTTGTTGCCGCCCTTGATTCCAGCGCGGTCCAATGCCTGTTCCAGGGTTTCGCAGGTGAGCACGCCAAAGCTGTGGGGAACGCCGGTCTCCTGCTGGGACTGGCCGATGCCGCGCGCCACTTCGTTGTAGATGGCTTCATAGTGTGCGGTTTCACCGCGCAACAGGCAGCCGAGGGTGACGACAGCGTCAACGCGACCGCTGGCCGCGCAGGCGCGAGCCGCGGCGGCAATCTCCCATGCGCCGGGGACACGCACAACCTGAATATCGGATCGGCCGGCGCCGCTGCGAAGGAGCGCGTCGAGAGAACCCTCGAGCAGACGGTCGGTCACGACGGCGTTCCAGCGAGCGACCACGACGGCGAACTTCATTCCCGCGGCCGACAGATCGCCTTCCAGGGCGATAGGCTTTCCCTTCACTGGATCGGACCACGCCCAGAAGCTGAAGCGGAAACCCGGCTCCGGCTCGACAGTGAAGAGCCGCGAACGCCAATGCGTCTCAGCGATCGATGAAAGCCGCGACACGGCCGCGTCACCGGACTGGTCCGGAACTGCATGGGCGCGGAGCCATGCTTCCGCGACCTGGTGGACGGAGTCGAGCGATGTGACTTCGACGAGGATATCGGCGGTGGAGGGAAGCTTTCCGTCGACGAATTCAAGATTGCCGAGCGGAGCGAGAAACGCAGCGCCGCGCGATCCCTCCTCCTGCCAACCCTTGCCCGGCGCGAAGCCCAGCGCGGCAAAGAAGCCCGCAAGCCGATCGTAGGCCGCGGCACTGCCCGCAGGTCGCAGAAAGGAGATTCCCTTGATCATGAGTCGATTCTAAATCGCAGGGACGCGGGGCTACGTAACCGAGCGCGGCTTCACCGTAATGATCGTCGCGGGAACCACGGTGGTTGGGCTCGGGGCCATCGGATAGAGACAGCCGGCATCGTTGCCGCCCGCGGAGACTGGTGTGCACGCCGGCAACCCGGGGCTCAACTGTTGCGAATCTGTGGGTGGCGAAGTGAGGCTGAGGCTGGCCGGAATGCTGATGAGGTGAATTTCGTTGTCGCCCGCGGTAGAGACGAAGAAGATGGAATGGTCAGGCGAAAATGCGCCCGCGATCGGCGCGATGGGCGGCGTTGCAGACGTGCTGTCGGCAAAGGTCACATAGCCGAAAGGTCCGACGCCGCTCGGCTGGGGCAGATAGAAAGGAAGCGTGGCGGCTGTTGCGGAGGCGCCCGGGGTGTTGTATGTAACGAAAGCGATGGGCGCGGCATTGGTCATAGAGGCGGTGGTGGGCGCCGTGCCGGTAACGACCTGGTTGACGGCGGTCGCGTCGGTTACGCCGGTAAGATTGACCGAGCCGTTGAGCGTGGGGTTGGTGGAGAGCGGTGAGAGAGTTTGGGTCGTGCCTGCGGTGGTCACCGGACATTCCGCAGCGGGATAGGCCAGCGATGGCGGAATATTGAGTCCGATGTCGTCGAGCGTGATGCTCGAGCCATTGAGCGATGCGCCCAGAATGTGCTGACCGTCGGAAGTGGCGCCTAAGACACTGGTGGGGATGTTGATCGAGTCGGTTAAAGGCTGCGGGTAGAACTGGATAGTGGCGTTGTCGCCGACCGTGCCGGAAGGGCACCACGTGTGCGCAACGGTCGGATTGCCAGCGAGATAAGCGCCCAAACCGGGAACGGTAATGGCCAGATTCTGCGAGCCGCCGGAGGCGCTCAGGTCGTACGTGCTCCAGCCGGAGTTGAGGTCGTGCACATAGAGGGTATTCGTGTGATTGCCGCCGAGAGCCTTGCTATCGACGATGTAGAGAGTATTCGAATCCTGTGTCCATGCGGCAGCGGCTCCCACGCCGCCGAAGGTGGAGATGACGCCGCCAGAGGTGTTGTAAAGGTAAAAGAGACCGCGAATCTGATCGTTGATAAGCAAGTAGCTGGCATTCGGAGAAACTGCGAGCACCACACCGGGAACCGACGGGTCCTGTCTGGTGATGGAGTTGTTAAGGGTGGAGTAAACCATCAACTCGTGGAGCGAGCCGAAGTAGAGTGAGAGTCCCACCTGGTCCATGACCATGGAGTTAGGGACGTAGGGCAGGCGCGCGGTGGAGCCGGGCGTGCCGGTAAGCAACTCGACTGAAGAAAAGTATTGCGACTGGTTTGGCGCCGCGAACCAAACAAAGTCACTCGTGGTGCCGGGAACAATGACGTCGACAGGGTTGGAAGTGATGGCGAGCCCGGTGCCGCTCAAGCCTATTTCGTTGATCGGAGCAGGGTTGCATCCCGGCGGTTTGCAGAGGGCGGTTAACGTAGCGACGCCGGGGAAAGCTGGAGCGATGGAGCCGGATCCTATGATATCGATCGGGTTGGTGGACTCGTAGACCAGCGTAAGGCCGGTGATGGATTGGCCCCGGGTATCGGTGACCGTGGTGGTGAGGTTTTGCGCAACGCCTTGCGTGACGATGCCCTTCGTGCTTCCGTTAGCCAAAGTAAGGCCGATCGATTTAGGCGGACAGGTGGAAAAGTACCCGGCCGAGGAAGCGGTTTGCGCGATGGTCGCGGTGATCACGGTTGTGCCCGGTTGCTGCGCGGTGATGACATTGGTGGCGGAATTAATAGTCGCCACTGCCGTATTGCCGGTGGCAAAGCTGAGCGTTCCGATAGAGGAGGAGCACTCGGGGAGCGTGTTGGAACCTGGAGCGCAGAGAAGAGTCTGCGCTCCATTGGAGCTGTAAAATGCCTGCGCGTCGAGCAGCGCCTGCTGGTTCTGCGAGTAGCAAGCCTGAGGCGCAGAGCCAGAGAGCGGAGTGGTGACCAGGTTAATGCTGGAGATGGGGGCGTGGATGTAGACCGTGACTGGATTGGAGGTGACCGCATCGGCCGTCGCCGTGATGTAGGCGATGGCGTAGGGCAGGCCTTTCGTCGAAGGCAAGGGATTGGGGTAGTTGCAGTAGGTGTAGTCGGCGATGCCGCCGCCACTGTTACGGTTCCAGGTGCCGGCGCAGATGCCGCCGTTGGGCGCAATGTCGACCAGCTGATTGTTGGAGGTGCCGTAGCTGATTGAGGACCCGGTGATTGATGCCTGGTCGCCTTTGCAAGTGGTGGCTTGCGGCGTGAGAATCTGGGTGGTCTGTCCGTAGGCCAGCGAAATGCCAGCGATTTGCGGCTGCAGCGTGAGGTTGGTCACCTGGGTGAGGGTTGGCCCGTACCCGAGGCCATTGCAATAATTGCCCGCTGGATTGCGCACGCAGCCGGAGATGGATATTCCGGCCGGTAAGGCCAGGCCAAGCAAACAAACAAGCGTGAAGAACCGCCGCATGAATCCTCCCCGTCCCGCCTTAGAACCGCGGAACGGATTTGAAAAGACACGAAAAGAAGAATGAGTGATCACCGCTCCTGCCGAAGCTCACGGCTGGACCGTCGATAGGCCAGCGCCGGGTGAGTCGCACCGCGGCAGCAGGTTCCCGGCGGCACACTGCCGCGTGCGGCCGGAAGGACGAAACGCATGCTAAATACTCCAAGAAAAAAGTGTATCAGGATGAGCCTGTCTCTGGCATCGGCCGGGATTGCGAGAAGACTCTGCCAAATAGACTGCTGCGAAACCGGTTGGGGAGCGGAGAGGCAGGGAACGAGGGACCAAGGGAACAAGGGACCAAGGGAGCGAGGGAGCGAGAAAACGGGGACGGCAAACGTTGGCTAGCGGGATGAAGCCGCGTAAGCCCCAGGGCTCCTTCTTGCTGGCTTGGTCCCTTTGTCTCTTGGTCCCTGCTTTTACGGCATGTAGCGGGCGAACCAATCGACCGCTCTTTCGAGGACATCGCGGCGATCGGCTGGATCGGAGAAGCCGTGGCCTTCGTTGGGATAGACGACTAACTGCGCCGGAATGTGCAGATCGCGCAGTGCATGCCAGAACTCGAAGGACTGCGGCGCAGGACATTCGCCATCGCGGTCGCCCACGACAGTGAGGGTTGGAGTTTTCACCTGTTTGATGAACCTGATGGCCGAACTCTTGGCATAAATCGCGGGGTCGTCATAAACGGAGGCGCCGAAGTACGGAATCATCCACTGATCGATGGAGTTTTCGCCGTAGTAGGAAAGCCAGTCGGAGATGCCCGCTCCGGCCACCGCCGCGCGGAAGCGATGGGTCTGGGTGACGGCGAACATGGTCATGAAACCGCCGTAGCTCCTGCCGGCAATGCCAACGCGATTTGGGTCGACGGGGTACTTGGCGATGACTGTATCGACGCCGGCAAGAATGTCGCGCAGGTCCCCGTATCCGAAGTCCTTGCGATTGGCCTGGGTGAAGGCCTCGCCCTGGCCGTAGCTACCACGGGGATTGGGCATGAGAACGAAGTAGCCGAGCGCGGAAAAAGCGGTGGCGCTGAAGCCGCCTGCTCCGCCGTTCCAGCGCGAGGTGACCGACGAGGCTGGACCGCCGTGGACTTCAACGAGAAGCGGATACTTCTTTGCCGGATCGTATTCCTTGGGAAGCAAGAGCCAGCCCTGAATCTGGAAGCCGTCGTTCGTCCATGAGAGCGAAACGGAATCGCCCCAGAACGGCCTGAGGCCGTCGTTGAAGTGAGAGAGCTGGAAGAGGCGCGCAGTGTCTGCCGAGTGAACGGACGGATCCTGTTTGGCGCGGGCGGCAAAGATTTCGGGCGGGGTATTGAATGAGCTGGCCTGAAAAACGAAGAGGGAGCGATCGGCAGTGGCGGAGAGACTTGGATCGAATTGGCCCGAACCCACATCGCCGGGAATGGTGAAGACGGTTTCGCCAAAGGTTGCAGTAGCGCCGGGGCTTGCGGGGATTTGCAGATGAATGAGGCGGTCGTCGCCTCCGGCGATTTCGGCAACGTAGAGGGACTGATCGTCGTCCCATGCGATCCATTGGGCGGAGGTGGGTCGAGCAGGCGTGAGATCGATCGGCTCGCCTCTGGCGGAGGGCTGGCCGCTGGCGGGGGGTTGGCCGCAGGCGGCGGAAACAAGCCAGACGTCGCCGCCGACGACGCCCTGATCGCTCATGAGGCCGCCGATGAAGGCAATCGTTTTGCCGTCGGGCGACCAGCGGGGAACGGCGATCTGCAAGCCGTGGAGCGGGCCGGAGACGTCTGCGGGTGCGAGGATCGCGGTGGGATTGGGGTCCGTGCTATCCCGGGTCCCGGAAGCGGGATCTCCACCCCCCGGACGAAGACCTGTCCGCGGGGACCCCGGACCTGGGGCACCCACAGGTTTGGTGATCGCGGCTACGGCGACCGTTTGCGTGTAAAGCTTCGCGACCCACCAGTTGTTTTCGCCGGGAGGGTCGGCGGCAATGTAGGCGAGGGATTTGGAATCGGGCGACCAATCGAACTCGAAGACGTGAAGGTTGGGCGGCGTGACAGTGGTGGGGACGGCGGGTTGGGAAGCATCGGCCGGGACGAGGGCGACGCGCTGAATTTCGACGTGATCTTCTCCGATGACGCCAGAGGGCGGGGTTTCGGCGGCCAGCGCTCCGGAGGGGCGTGTTGCGCCCTCGACGTAAAGAAACGCGATGCTCTTTCCGTCCGGCGAGAATGCCGGCGCATCGACGTAGCCATGGAGTTCGGTGAGGCGATGGGCGGGATTGCCGTGGAGATGAGAGACGAATAGATCGGGTTGAGTGGGTTGGTCGGGGGGATCCGCACAATCGGAGAGGAAGGCGATGGAAGCGGAGTCGGGCGACCAGATGAGATCGGTGGTGTTGCAGGACTGGACCGGTGAGGCAGCGATGACGGGCTGGCTCTGGGCTAGATTGTCAAACGGGGCGACGCGAATCTGGCCGGCCTCAAGCCAGGCTATGCGTTTGGCGTCGGGCGAGATGGCGACCTGACTGATGGTGCGGGCGCGGTTTTGGCTGGAAAGGATTTCGTCGAGCTGTGCCGGCGGTGGCGCGACTGTGGATTGTGCGGGGGCAGCGGTTTGAGCGTGATTGAGGGAAGCCGCGCAGAGAGCGATAAGAACGGCAGCGCAATGGAAGCTGCGTGACGACCGGAACATAGAGGAATGCTAACAGCATGGCTGCGGAGCTAGAGCCTGTTATTAACTTCACGCGAGTAACCTGAAGAGGTTGGCGATCATGAGGCAGGCGAAGGCGAGGAAGTGGAAGGCTCCGAGGGTAGTTGTGAGTCTTTCATAGTCGCGAGCCAGGCGGC